>ERZ1034973.342-NODE-342-length-33710-cov-99.206091_pt1 | contig 33710 bp, 27 predicted proteins | sample MGYA00520686_ERZ1034973 | MGnify/ENA primary metagenome ERZ1034973 (study PRJEB33766, sample SAMN09781775) | gut metagenome | biome: gut microbiome | host: Homo sapiens | place: Madagascar | study: EMG produced TPA metagenomics assembly of the PRJNA485056 data...
TAATATACTTTGCCATTTAATATAATATACTTTGCCATTTAATATATATTACTTTTGGGAGGCGTATTTATGCTGTTTTTTTATAGACAAGAGAACATGTTTTTTATAGACAAAAGAACATAAGAACAAGAGGTAGGGTGTAGGTGGTTATTTCAATTGTTAAAACTGTGTTAATTATATTATTTCTGTTTACGACTATTAATATTATGTATATATTTGTAAACAAAAAAGCCTAATGGACAAATCTTTTATCCCTATCCGATTGCGAGAAGCCCGCAACATGTGTGGCTATAGTCTTGACCAATTTGTTAAGACTGCTAATCTTCGTGTTACTCGTCAGAGCATTTATAATTATGAGCGAGGTGTGATGCAACCTAAGCCTGAAATGGTAAAGGTGTTTGCTGACACACTTGGCGTTAGTGAACATTATTTCTATGGCAACTCTACAAAGATAGATATCCCTATGTTGCGTACTACAGGAGATGATTTATTGTCTGAGGAAGAATTGCAACACTTTGAGGTAATGTTGAGTTATTGGGCAGAACGCTATCTGCTTATGGAAAAGAAGGTTGGATTGAAGTCTGATTTCTCTAACCCATTGGCAGACATAACAGTATCTACTCTTGACGATGTTATCCTTGCAGCCGACCGTTTGCGTGAGGTATGGAGATGTGGCAGTGGTCCTCTGCCTGCTGTGTTAAGACTAATGGAAAGAAAGGGCATTAAGATCCTTTCAACCGAACTGCCTGATGGCATTTTGGGACTTAGCACATTTGCCGACGAAAGTCATCCATTGATAGTTGTAGATATGCGTCCACAAAAGACTACTATCGAACGACTTCGATTCACGGCTTGCCATGAACTCGCTCATATCCTCCTGCATTTCTCCGACGAATGCAATGTTGAAAAGATGTGCAACAAATTCGCCAATTTCTTCCTCTTCCCCAAGCAAACCTTCATCGAAGAAATGGGGGCAGAACATCGTAATCAACTCACTCTCGAAGAAATGATCGACCTAAAGGAGCTATACGGCATCTCTATCGCTGCGCAAGTGCATGCCGCATGGGACTTACGAATGATCTCTCGCGAACACTACGACTGGTGGTACGACGAGATGATAAAGAAGAATCGATTGGAAGAAGGTTGGGGAATTTATAGTTTCCCTGAGACTATCGGAAGAGAGAAGAGAGTGGAGGCAAGAATGAAAACCAATGCAAGGGAGGATTGAAAAATGATGAAGCAAAATGATAATGAACAAATAATATCACATATATATAAAGACCGTAATGGACGTTGGATTATACAATCCAATGAGCAACACTCTGCTGGTGTAGCAAGACTTGCATCACAATTTGCAGGTGAATTTGAAATGGCCGAATGGGGTAAAGTATTAGGATTACTCCACGATAAAGGAAAAGAATCTACAGCCTTTCAACAGTACATTAAAAAAGAAAGCGGATATGAACCAAACATTAAAATTAGCGGCAGACATAACCACGCATATATTGGAGGTATATTAGCTCGGAAATATTATGGAATGACTTCCGACAATTTCTTTGTTAACCAAATTATATCCCATCACACCGGACTGCATGATTCTGACGAAATAAAAGGAATTGTAGATCAAGAGATTCCGTCCGAAATAAATATCTACCATATAAAGGAAAAACTTAATAGACCCGCATTAAATATACAAAAGAACGATTTTCATCATTTGGCTCGTATGTTATTCTCATGTTTAGTAGATGCAGATTTTCTTGACACAGAATCTTTCATGGACAAGGAATCTTCTGTACTAAGACAAAACAAAGATACATTAAAAGACTTACTGCCATTGCTTGAAAACAAGCTTAAAGACTTAAAAACTAAAGCAAATAGTTCTGAAATAAACATTATAAGAAACCAAATTCAGCAACAATGTATAAAAATGGCTGATACACCCATTGGTTTCTTTAGTTTGACTGTGCCAACTGGTGGAGGCAAAACATTGTCCTCACTGGTTTGGGCTATAAAACACGCAATACATAATGGACAGAAGCGAATAATCATCGCAATTCCTTACACAAGTATTATCGTTCAGACAGCATCTGTTCTGAGAAGTATCTTTGGTGATGAGAATGTCTTGGAACATCATAGTTGTGTCAATCCCGAACAAATCAAAGACGAAAAGCTTAAAGAAAAAATGAAGCTGGCAACAGAGAATTGGGACTACCCTATTATCGTTACCACCAATGTGCAACTGTTCGAGTCGATGTTTAGCAACAAGCCATCAGTTTGCAGAAAACTTCACAATATAGTAAATAGCGTTGTTATTTTGGATGAGGTACAAACACTCTCTATGGATTTTCTACAGCCTATCGTGGATTCATTGAAAACATATAATAAACTGTTCAATGTATCCTTTCTGTTTACAACAGCAAGTCAACCTGTACTCAGTGGGCTTATTGAAGGATGCAATCCACAAGCAACCTTCAAAGGAATAGAGTATGTCACAGAAATCATCCCTAATGACCTGAAACTACATGACAAGCTACGTAGAGTTCAGTTGAATATAAACAACGAAGGAAAAACTTATGATGAAGTTGCTGAGATGTTGAACAAACACAAAAGAGTGCTTTGCATCGTCAATACACGTAGGGATGCTAAAGAAATCTACGAACGACTTCCGCAAGAGGGCATCACTCTGCATCTTTCCAAGATGATGTGTCCCGACCATATTAGCAAAACAATAGAAAAAATCAAAACTGCCCTAAAAGACAATAAGAACGATATCATACGCGTTGTCTCCACTCAATTAATTGAAGCAGGAGTAGACATTGATTTTCCTGTTGTATTCCGTCAAGAGGCAGGATTAGATTCTATTCTGCAAGCTGCTGGTAGATGCAATCGTGAAGGAAAGAATGAATTAAGTACCACTTATGTCTTTTCATTGTCTAAAGAACACAACCTTCCAAAGGGAGATATACAGGCAGCAAATAGCGCAAGACTGAATCTCGGAGACAATCAAGACTGGTTTGCACCTCAAACAATGACATCTTATTTCAAACAGCTCTATTGCAGAAAGGATAGTTTCGACAAGAAGGACATGAAGAGTTATCTATATAATATAGCAGACATTCTATTCCAGAAGGCAGCAACAGAGTTTAAACTGATAGAAGAAGATAGTATAAATGTCGTTGTATGCTGGGAGAATAGTATGGATATTATCCAACAAATATTGAATAATGGACCATCATACTCTCTAATGAGAAAGCTATCAAAGTATACTGTAAATATCTACAAATCTGACTTCAAAGCATTAGCAGACATGGGTGTTATCAGCGAAAAGAAAGAGGGACTCTATATTGTCGACTACAAACAACAGTATAATGAACATATTGGACTTAGAACCGATAATAATTGGGCAAACGAAAATATTATCATTTAAAAATAGAAATAAAATGGTAAACAAGAACTCCATAAAACTATTTGGCGACGATAAGATTCGCGCCATTTGGGACGACGAACAAGAGAAATGGTATTTTTCAGTTGTTGATGTTGTGGCAGTTTTGACGAATAGCAAAGATTTCCAAACTGCAAGAAAATATTGGAATAAACTTAAACAACGTTTAAAGGAAGAAGGTTTTGAACCGGTGACAAATTGTCACCAGTTGAAAATGCGCGCTGCTGATGGCAAAATGCGTTTAACGGATGTTGCTGACACAGAACAACTTTTACGCATCATTCAGTCTGTACCATCACCAAAAGCGGAGCCCTTTAAGGCATGGCTTGCCAAAGTTGGAGCAGAGCGACTTGACCAAATGCAAGACCCTGAGCTCAGCATACAACAGGCTATGATAGACTACAAACGGTTGGGATATTCAGACAATTGGATAAATCAACGACTGAAAAGTATCGAGATACGCAAGGATTTGACAGACCAATGGAAAATCCACAATGTAGAAGAAGGTGTGCAATACGCATCTTTAACAGATATCATATATCAGACATGGGCTGGAAAAACCGCAAAAGAATACAAACAGCTCAAAGGCTTGAAGAAAGAAAACCTTCGCGACAACATGACCAACGAGGAACTTGTGCTGAATATGCTTGCAGAACTATCAGCAACAAGCATAACAAAAGCCAAAAATCCCCAAACACTGGATGAAAACAAGACATGTGCAAAAGAGGGAGGAGATGTAGCACGTGTTGCAAGAGAAGAGTTGGAAGCAAAAACCGGACGACAAGTTGTGTCTCCACTTTCAGCAAAACGATTCTTTGAAGTTCAAAAACCAGAAGAAAATTTAGAGGATAAACTGAATAACGATAACAAGGAAGATAAATAACAATATGGAATATACAGACAGAGAATTTTGTTTGGAGGTGTGGGGCGATATGGCTTGCTTCACCCGACCAGAACTTAAAGTAGAGCGTGTCAGCTATGACGTGATTACACCGTCGGCAGCACGCGCCATATTCGAAGCTATTTTCTGGAAACCTGCCATCCATTGGCAGATTACCAAGATAGAAGTACTTAACCCTATCAAGTGGACATCAGTGAGAAGAAATGAAGTTGGGGCTGTTGCCAGTAAATCAGTCATCTATATTGAGGATAAACGCCAACAGAAGAATTCTTTATTGCTTAAAGATGTTCATTATAGAATTTGGGCTAAAATGGAATATCGTTCTGTTGCCAAACGTAAAATTGAAAGAGACTTGTTTTCACACGAACCAGGCAAGGACGAGAACCCTATGAAATACTATCAAATGTTTGAACGAAGAGCAAGCAAGGGACAATGTTTCAATCAACCTTACCTTGGTACTCGTGAGTTCTCCGCGTCTTTCCGTCTTATTAATTCAAATGAAGAGGCTTTAACTCCACCTATATCCGAAGAGCAAGGAGGTACAAAAGATCTTGGCATCATGCTCTATGACATGGACTTCAAAGACCCGAAGAACATCCTACCAATGTTCTATCGTCCACAAATGAAAGATGGCGTTATCATTGTTCCACCAATAAATAGTGAGGAGATTTTAAGATGATACTAAAAGCATTATACGATTACTACAACAGATGTGGAAATCTTCCAGTTTCAGGCATGGAGGAAAAAGAAATCGGTTTCGTAATTGTTATTTCAAAGGAAGGAAAATTTGTTCGTTTCGAAGATTGTCGTATAGACAATAAACAGGCAAGAACCTATCTTGTAAAAAAGCATGTAGGTAGATCAAGTGCTGTTGTTGCCAATTATCTATACGATAATAGCACCTATGTGTTGGGCTATGCAGAAAATGAAAAAGCCAAGAAAGATGTGGATGAACAGACAAAGAAACTTTCTGACAAGGAAAACGCTTGTCTTGAAGCCTTTAAAGAAAAAATTCTTTCTATCTACAAGATTTATCCTGAAAGTAATGATTTGGCTGCTATCTGTAAATTCTATCAACAAAGCAAAGAAGAGATACTATCATGTGTTTCGCAAGATAATTTATGGGAAGACATAAAGAAGAATTTATCAAAGAAGTACTCGACATTCTCGTTCAGAATTGACGGTGACCTAAAAATTGTAGCCGAGAAAAAAGAACTGTTACAATTAGAGGTTTCTGAAGACGACAATAAAGGAAACGCCTTTTGCTTAATAACTGGAAATAAGGGAACTACTGTTGATACAACCACAGCAACAATGATTCCTGGTAGTCAAGCAACAGCTAAACTTGTGGCTTTCCAAGTTAATTCTGGCTACGATTCTTACGGCAAGAAGAAATGTGGAAATGCGCCAATTTCAAAGGATGCAGAATTCGCCTATACTACAGCTCTCAACGCTATGCTGCAAAAGGGATCGCATAACAAATTTAGTGTAGGCAATCGAACATTCGTATTTTGGGCTTCTTCCAATGCAGAGGCAGCAGAACAAGCAGAAGAGAGCCTGTTCGACCTATTGGGTTTTACAGAAGAGCAGGACGATCCGAATGCCAAGATTAATCAAGTGCGTAAAGTCTTTACCTCAATTTATTCAGGTACATTGAAGACCTCATTAGACGACCGCTTCTATATACTGGGACTTGCTCCGAACTCTGCTCGAATTGCTGTTGTGTATTGGTCGGAATGTTCTCTTAAAGAGTTTGCAGGAACGATTCTTCGTCATTTTAACGATATGGAGATTATTGATACCCGCAAAGATGGAAAACCATATATGGGAATCAAGGATATGCTTGCAGCAGTCACTCTTAACGGAAAGCAGTCAGAAGCTACTCCCAACCTCCCAGAGGCTGTTGTCAAAAGCATCTTCCAAGGAACACCGTATCCGTTCACGTTGTTTTCGGCATGTATTCGCAGAATAAGAGCAGAGTCTGGTAACAAAGACAAAAATGCAATTCGCATAGCTCGCATGGCTATCATCAAAGCTTATCTTAACAGAATAAATGATAATAACAAAAAAATTGACACTATGTTAGACAAAAGTAACACAAATCAAGGCTACCTATGTGGGCGCCTCTTTGCAGTTCTTGACAAGATTCAAGAAGATGCAAACGGAATTAGCAGCATACGTGAAAGATATATGAATGCTGCAAGTGCAACACCTGCTTCTGTATTTGCTACCATCCTCAATCTTTCTTCACATCACATGGAGAAATTGGCTAACGAAAGCAGAAGAATATTCTATGAAAAGATAAAGCAAGAAATTATAGACAAGATTCCCGCAACAGGTTTTCCTGCACATCTTGATCTTCAAGATCAAGGCAGATTCTTCATAGGATACTACCATCAGAGACAAGATTTCTTTACAAAGAAAGAGAATTAAGAAAATATTAAAATATTAACACTTTAAATAACTTATTATGGCTGAAATTAATAATAGAATCGACTTCGTTTACTTGTTTGATGTACTGGATGGAAATCCTAATGGTGATCCTGATGCAGGAAACCTTCCTCGTGTCGATGCCGAGACGGGTATGGGCTTGGTGACAGACGTTTGCTTGAAACGTAAAGTTCGCAACTACGTTCAAGTAGCAAAAGATTTGTCTGACGGTTATGATATCTTCATTAAGGAGAAAGCTGTTCTTAACAGTGAGATAGACAAGGCTCATGATGACGAAGAAGTAAAGAAAGCAAAAGATAAGACAGCAGCCGCTCGTCTATTCATGTGCAAAAACTATTATGACATCCGCACATTTGGAGCAGTTATGTCAACGGGTAAGAATGCCGGACAGGTAAGAGGTCCTATCCAGTTTACCTTTGCTCGTTCTGTTGATCCTATAGCAACCGCAGAACATTCTATCACACGTATGGCTGTGGCAACAGAAAATGAAGCTGAAAAGCAAAAAGGCGATAATAGAACTATGGGGCGCAAGGCTACAGTTCCTTACGGACTATACGTCTGCCACGGTTTTATATCAGCCAATCTTGCCAAGCAAACTGGCTTCTCAGAGGAAGACTTACAACTTTTCTTTGAAGCGTTAAAAAACATGTTCGACGTAGACCGTTCTGCCGCACGTGGACTGATGAGCGCACAGAAACTCATTGTGTTCCGTCATGACTCTATCCTTGGTAATGCTCCAGCAAACAAGCTTTTCGACTTGGTGAAAATCAAGAAAAACACGGATGCTGCACCACGATCGTTCAACGACTACGATGTAACAATAGACAAAGACTCTGTTCCTAACGGTGTTGCAGTTGAAGAATTGATTTAGTATCATCATGTATACTGAAGACGAAATGCTCATGTTGTCGGGGATACAGCACTTTATGTTCTGCCCCCGACAATGGGCTTTGATTCATATCGAACAACAATGGGCAGAAAATAAGCTGACGACTGAAGGACAAATCCTACACAAGAATGTGGACAACCCCTTCTATCGTCAGAAAAATGGTGATGTCATAACACTTCGTTCCCTACATATCGCCTCAAAAGAATTAGGACTATATGGCATAACGGATGCCGTAGAACTGATACCATCAGATAGTTCTGAGGATGCCATTACCCACAATCGCTACAAGGGTTATTGGAAGCCATACCCTGTAGAATACAAAAGAGGGCATCATAAACCAGACGAGAGAGATGAGGTGCAATTGGCAGCACAGGCAATTTGCTTGGAAGAGATGTATGGCATTAACATTTCTTATGGAGCGTTGTATTATGATGAGGTGAAGCATAGAGAAACTATCTCTATTACCGAATCGTTAAGAAACACCACCATTCAGTGTGCTAAGCAAATGCACGAAATATTTAAAACAGGTGTTTTACCTAAAGCCAACAAACAGCACCATTGTAAGAACTGTTCGTTAGTAAATATTTGTATGCCAGAAATGAGTGACTGCGCTCAAGTGTCAACCTATTTAAGCAAAAACCTATATGAGGATATTACTTAACACACTATACGTAACAACACCAGAAGCCTATCTTAGCAAAGACGGGCTTAATGTAGTAGTATCCGTTAAACAAAACGAGATATTCCGCATTCCTATTCACAACATTGAACAAATTATCACCTTTGGCTATATGGGCGCAAGTCCAGGACTTATGAAGTTATGTGCTGACAACAACGTCTCCTTGACTTTCCTGTCACCACAGGGTAGATACATAAGTCGTTCTCAAGGACCGACAAAAGGAAACGTATTGCTAAGAAAAGCTCAATACAGAAATTCTGACGAGCCTAATTATGCCCTTCATCTCTGCAAACTTTTTATCGGAGGGAAAATTCAAAACTATCGTAATATATTGTGTCGTTTCTTAAGAGACAACGGAAAAGATTCTTCTATTGTTGAAGTTGCTGATAATTTACAAAGATGCAAAAGAAAGGTATTGAATGCTGACTCTATAGATATTGTGAGAGGCATAGAAGGAGAAGCTGCTACCTATTACTTCAGCGTGTTCTCTCGCCTTATGCTCAATCAGAAGGAAGATTTTGTTTTTGAAGGGCGAAACCGTCGTCCTCCTAAAGATGCTATCAATGCTATGTTGTCGTTCATTTATACTCTTATATGCAACGATATGACGGCTGCGTTAGAAACTGTAGGTTTAGACCCATACGTTGGGTTTATGCATACACTAAGACCAGGACGTGCTTCATTAGCATTGGATATGATGGAAGAATTAAGAGCTTATTTAGGAGACAGATTGGTACTGTCTTTAATAAACAGAAAACAAATAACAATAAAGGATTTCATAAAACAAGGTGACGAAGGAATTGTCATGACCGACTCAGGTCGAAAAATTATACTTTCCGCTTGGCAAAATAGGAAGAAGGAACAAATAACTCATCCGTATCTTAATGAGAAAGTCAGCATCGGTCTTCTACCTTATATACAAGCAATGTTATTAGCGAGATTTATCCGAAAGGATATAGATGATTATCCTGTGTTCTTAATAAAATAGCTTATGTTTGTTCTTATTACTTATGATGTAAACATCACATCACCACATGGCGCAAAACGCTTACGCAATGTGGCAAGAGCGTGTATAGATTATGGTAAGCGTGTTCAAAACTCTGTTTTCGAATGTTTCGTAACAGAAGCGCAGCTTGTTATGTTAAGGAATAAATTAAATACAATTATAGACTCCGAGCAAGACAGTATTAGGTTTTATATTCTAGGGAAAAATTGGAAGAATAAAGTGGACACTATAGGAAAGAACAATGGAATAGACATTTCTGGAGAGTTGATTATATAAAATGCGAACCTAATGCTTTGCATAAAAAACCTAAAGGTTCGCACATACTGATATTCAGCATATTAAAAAGGCAAATGATGAATAATTTTTTTCTAATTGCAAATTTTGATATCTTTCGCAAATTTACTAACTTTGCATACTGATATTCAGACATTTGCTGAATATACAGTCGCACCCTATGTGGGTGCGTGGATTGAAACTTCGCCATGGGCTTGGACTCAAAACTCATCGGCAAGTCGCACCCTATGTGGGTGCGTGGATTGAAACTCCTGAAGAGGTTAATACACCTCAGGAGACAAGCAGTCGCACCCTATGTGGGTGCGTGGATTGAAACCATCTGGATTGATGATAAGCATCTGATTGGTGTAGTCGCACCCTATGTGGGTGCGTGGATTGAAACCATTTGCTGTCAGTTGACGTGTAGCCGAGTATTGTCGCACCCTATGTGGGTGCGTGGATTGAAACCTTTGCTGTATCACGAAATCCAGTGAGCAGTGAGCGTCGCACCCTATGTGGGTGCGTGGATTGAAACATCTTCATTTTATATTATTTAAAATTATAAATAGGTCGCACCCTATGTGGGTGCGTGGATTGAAACTCTTGTTATTACATTAACGTCGCCTTCGATGTGGTCGCACCCTATGTGGGTGCGTGGATTGAAACAAAATCGGCTATATCGCTGTTATTAGTCTGCACTAGTCGCACCCTATGTGGGTGCGTGGATTGAAACCTTTTGTCGGGTCAAATACTCGTAGCCGTCCGCGTGTCGCACCCTATGTGGGTGCGTGGATTGAAACCTACTTTGATACCCGCCACAGACTGCCAAAATAAGTCGCACCCTATGTGGGTGCGTGGATTGAAACAATACCTTGGTGTATATAAAGGTAAGACAGCATGGTCGCACCCTATGTGGGTGCGTGGATTGAAACTACAAACGGCTGTTCAACGGAGAAGATATGTCTAGTCGCACCCTATGTGGGTGCGTGGATTGAAACTTTAAGTGTATGTTCGAAGCCGTACCGCTCATCTGTCGCACCCTATGTGGGTGCGTGGATTGAAACTATTTTGATACTTACCTTTGCCATAGCACAAAGGTCGCACCCTATGTGGGTGCGTGGATTGAAACACGCTGCCTAAAGCCAATATGGCTGCACCTGCTGACGTCGCACCCTATGTGGGTGCGTGGATTGAAACTGGTATGATGGCAGCAAGGCAGTTGATGCGCAGAGTCGCACCCTATGTGGGTGCGTGGATTGAAACCGACAACTACACCTAAGTTGACGCTAACGCATGGTCGCACCCTATGTGGGTGCGTGGATTGAAACACGTACAAGTGGACCAAGTACAATGCCAGCGGTGTGTCGCACCCTATGTGGGTGCGTGGATTGAAACATAAATCTATTATATATGCACATATTGATAACAGTGTCGCACCCTATGTGGGTGCGTGGATTGAAACAAACTCTTGCAAGACGATTCAAGAAAGCTTGAACGTCGCACCCTATGTAGGTGCGTGGATTGAAACAAGCAAGCTTGAACGGCTCATTAACAAACTGGGGTCGCACCCTATGTGGGTGCGTGGATTGAAACATTATGGGATAGTTAAAGGTATATTCGCGTCCGTCGCACCCTATGTGGGTGCGTGGATTGAAACCCATATATATGTCTTGTTGATTACGCCTACAAAAGTCGCACCCTATGTGGGTGCGTGGATTGAAACGGTCTTGACGATAATGGATATGCCACACTTGGGTGTCGCACCCTATGTGGGTGCGTGGATTGAAACACGTCGGCAATAGCAGTATCTGTCTGTTGCTTAAGTCGCACCCTATGTGGGTGCGTGGATTGAAACACTGATGGTGCCGTCATCGTCACCGTCGCTACTGTCGCACCCTATGTGGGTGCGTGGATTGAAACAAGAAGCAAGGATATGTAGTTAAGAAACGTGACTGTCGCACCCTATGTGGGTGCGTGGATTGAAACATTAATAAAAAGGCGGTTAAAATTACCAAGGTAGTCGCACCCTATATGGGTGCGTGGATTGAAACTTGACGTCCTGCTCCTCGTTGTTCATGCTGATGTGTCGCACCCTATATGGGTGCGTGGATTGAAACAAACCTAAAGAGTTTGATTTGCTTTCCCGTCAGGTCGCACCCTATATGGGTGTGTGGATTGAAACAACGTAAAAAATCCGACTTTTACTCATCAAAAGCACCTCTGCGTATTGCAATGTCTTTAGTGGTAAACGACTTTGTGTCTATAGACTTCGTTGTGCAATACTCAGCGAAAGAAAATGGGTATATGGCAATTTAGCTGCTTCTTCCAATTAGGTGTGTTGACAAATCATTGTTAAGGAGCTTGGCATTGCTTCTATTCAATACTATATGTATCTTTGTTCTAAGCAATCTATTTACAAACAATGGTCAATCTTCAATGTTTTAAAATATAAGGTAGACTTGCCGCATCTGCGCACGCCTATTACAACTTGAGCTTGAGGGCTGTTCAGGTCTATAAGTTGTTCTTCTTGTCTGTATTTCTATTTCGCTTCTTTGGTCACTTAATATTGTTTCTAAAGTTGTTTTGTCTATTATAGCCAGTTTCATAATGCAAAAATACATATAATAATGCTTGTAATGCCTTATTTTACATAATTTATATGTTCTCTAATGCACTATTTTACATATTTTGGGGTGTTACGAATGCCTTATTTTACATGTTTCGAGCATTTTCAATGCCTTATTTTACATGTTTCGAGCATTTTCAATGCCTTATTTTACATGTTTTGAGCATTTCCAATGCCTTAAAAAAGGAGGTACGGTCTCCGAACCGTACCACGCAAGTTATTATACAGTATTGTAAATCAAGCTGTTTGCGTGGTACGGTTCGGAGACCGTACCTCCTATTGGTTGTTTTAATCTCTTCTGAATATATCTCTTGTATATACCTTGTCTTCAACATCGTTGAGGCAATTGTCAAAGCGGTTGGCAATGATAGCTTTGCTAAGACGCTTAAATTCGTCAAGGTTGTTAATGACACGACTGCCAAAGAATGTTGTGCCATCCTGAAGCGTAGGCTCGTAGATGATAACCTCGGCACCTTTAGCTTTTACACGTTTCATAATGCCTTGAATAGCAGACTGGCGGAAGTTATCTGAGTTGCTCTTCATTGTCAAACGGTAAACACCTATTACCGGAGGACAGGCTGCGGTGTCGCCGTTACTGTATTCATTGTTCTCTGAATAGCCATACCATCCGGCTTTGCGCAATACAGCATCGGCTATATAATCCTTGCGTGTCTTGTTCGACTCCACAATAGCTGTCATCATATTCTGCGGAACATCGGCATAGTTGGCAAGCAATTGCTTGGTGTCTTTAGGCAGACAATAGCCTCCATATCCGAATGAAGGGTTGTTGTAATGGGTGCCTATACGCGGATCAAGACCAACACCTTCTATAATAGCTTGGCTGTCGAGACCCTTAACCTCGGCATATGTATCAAGCTCGTTGAAGTAGCTTACACGAAGAGCCAGATAGGTATTGGCAAATAGCTTAACAGCTTCAGCCTCCTTCATGCCCATAAATATTACGGGTATGTTCTTGTTGAGTGAAGAGTGAAGAGTGAAAAGTGAAGAATCCAATTGTTTTGTATCACCATTATGACCGATAGCACCTTCAAGTAGTAGGGATGCAAAGGTATGGGCTGCTTCTTCAAGCATCTCAATATCGGCAATTGACTCTATTGCCTTGTTGCCCTCGTGCATTTCGGGATGGTCTATAAGCTTAGGATAACCAACGATGATGCGACTTGGATAAAGGTTGTCGTACAAAGCCTTGCTCTCACGCAGAAACTCAGGAGAGAACAGAAGGTTGAACTTCTTTACGCCACGTTGTGCGTACTTAAGGTATAGGCTTCGGGTGTAGCCTACGGGAATGGTAGACTTGATAACCATTACAGCATTGGGATTAACCTCAAGCACAAGGTCGATAACCTCCTCAACATGACTGGTGTCAAAATAGTTCTTTACCGGGTCATAATTGGTAGGTGCCGCAATAACCACAAAGTCGGCATCGGCATAAGCAGCTTTTCCGTCAAGTGTTGCTGTAAGATTGAGTTGTTTCTCGGCGAGATACTTCTCTATGTATTCGTCTTGTATCGGCGAGATGCGCTTGTTAAGTTTCTCTACCTTTTCGGGTATTACGTCCACAGCCGTAACATGATGGTGTTGCGACAGAAGAATGGCAATGCTAAGTCCTACGTAACCCGTTCCAGCTACGGCAACCTTAATATCTTTAAATTCACGCATAATGCAGTAGGTTTTATTTATAAGTATTGTTTTAAAGTAAGTTACGTCAGTTCGAGTCCCATAGACTCGACAAACGATCTTACCTCCTTTTGTTTCATAAGTTCGTCGAACACCTCCTTCTTAGTAAGTTTTCGGCTTATCTCCTCAGCCTCGGCAAGTCGAAGTGTAAGGTTAACGCTACCATTATGCAGAGCTTTGGCAAGCGTAACGCGGATGCGTCCCTTTATCTCGTTAATCTGGTCGAGCAGAATCTGATTATCAACCACAATCTCTATTTCTGGAAAATTGGAAATATGTGGTTTAACGTTCTTCATTCGCGAGGCAAGCGCAATCATCTTTTGTGGCATGCGGTTGCACATAGACAGCCATTGCAGCTCGAGAAGCTCTTGTGTAAACTCCTCGTTCTCCTCCTTATTGGTTATTTCAGCTTCTTGCTTTACGGCAGCCTCTTGCTTGCGCTTAAGACTTTGGAAGGTAATGCCCAGTCCAGACAGCTTGATAGCCTTAGGTTTAGGCTTGTTGTCGGTTTGTGCAGACGCAAGAGAAGCGGCTGACGTAATGGTATTGGCAGCCGCAGTCATAGCCTGACTTAGAGCCTCGGTATCATTAGACACGACAGAGAGGGCTGCGGTACCAGTCTTATTAGTGCCGTAGCCAAGATTCTTGCCCGGGGTAGCCACCTGCTGAGCTGCCGTATTCCGGGCTGTAGTAAGATGTATGAACAGGGATTTCAGACGTTTAGGGCTGCGCCCCGCACCATCGGCTGTATCTTCTGGTTGAGTAATTTGTGCTACCTGAATAAGAGTAAGCTCTACCAGCAGACGCTTATTGCTGCTCTGTCGGTAATTGAGGTCGCACTGGTTCATAATCTTTAATGCTGTATAAAGGAATCGGGTAGGGCAGCGTTGTGCTTGCTCGGCATATTTGTCGCGTTGTTGCTTACTAACCTCGAGCAATGTAAGTGTAGACGCGTCCTTGGCCATAAGCACATTGCGCACATGCGAGGCCAGTCCGTTGATAAGGTTGCCTCCGTCGAATCCTTTTTCTATAATAGAGTTGAGCAGCAACATGATGTCGCTCACCTTATTCTCCATAGCCAGGTCGACGATACGAAAATAGTTGTCGGCATCCAGCTCGTTAAGGTCTTCGATAACCTTCTGATAAGTAATATTGCCTTGGCAGAAACTTGCAGCCTGATCGAATATGGACAGAGCGTCGCGCATGCCACCATCAGCCTTTTCGGCAATAATGCCAAGTGCTTCCTCCTCGTATTTAATGCCTTCCTTATCGGCCACGTGCTTTAGGTGAGCAATGGTGTTCTCGACGGTCATACGCTCAAAGTCGTATATTTGGCATCGGGATAGAATGGTTGGCAATATCTTATGCTTCTCGGTTGTGGCGAGAATAAAGATGACGTGAGCAGGTGGTTCTTCGAGTGTTTTCAGAAATGCGTTGAATGCAGCAGTAGAAAGCATGTGCACCTCGTCGATGATGAACACCTTATAACGTCCTACTTGTGGCGGGATGCGAGTTTGCTCCATTATCTGTTTGATATTTTCAACAGAGTTGTTGCTTGCGGCATCAAGTTCGAAGATATTGTACGACCTTTGTTCGCTAAAAGCGCGGCAACTCTCGCATTGGCCGCATGCCTCACCGTCGGCTGTAGGATTAAGACAGTTGATAGCTTTGGCAAAGATGCGTGCACATGTAGTCTTACCTACACCGCGAGGTCCGCAGAACAGGTAGGCATGAGCCAATTTGCCGCTCTTTACGGCATTACGCAATGTTGTAGTAAGTGCATTCTGTCCCACTACCGAATCGAATGACATCGGGCGGTACTTGCGTGCTGAAACTATGTATTCTTCCATATTGCTAAATGTGAGCTGTAGTTAGATGCAACCCCTCGCCAATGGGGCTGAGGTTCGTTGCAACTGCAAACTTACTATAAAATTTTCTATTTTCGTGTATGAATACGAAAAATTATGAGTAAGTTTGCAGTCAAAATAAATAATAATGGGTCGTCTCAAACTTTTTATGGCTCTTGTAAGCCACTACAAATACGCAATCACCATTGTCGTAGGCATACTTCTTGTGGGGTTTGTCGACGAGAATAGCTTCATGCATCGTGTTCAATTGGAGATGCGCATAAGCGATTTGACCGAAGAGATAGAACGCTACAATGCACAGAATGAAGCAGACCTAAAACAGCTAAAAGAATTGCGCCGTGGTCCAGAGGCATATAAGCAGATAGCTCGAGAACGTTATATGATGAAGACTGATGATGAAGACATATACGTGTTGAGTGACGACGAAAAACCAGTAACAAACAATAATGAAACAACTGAGTAAAATCCAAAGCATCTTGTTCCTGATAGGAGGCGTGCTTATGGTAATAGGAGCAGGCTGCTATGCCTTTTTGTTAGGGCAAAAGGTGGTTTGCTGGGTATATCTTGTAGGTGCTTTGCTGTTTGCCTGGATGCAGGTGAACCAAGCATACGAGGGTGCAAACACTACCATAAAGCGCCTAAAGCGCATTATGACAACTGCCGACATCTTCTTTGTGTTGTCGGGTTTGTTGATGGTGGATAGTGCCTATCAGTTTATGCGCTATTCGTTTGCCGATGTAAGCACATACTTCAATTTGATATACAACAAATGGGTGCTGATGCTGCTTGTGGCTGCTATTTTGGAGATGTATACAATGCACCGCATGAGCTCGGAGCTGAAGAAGGAAGTTGAGAGTTGAGAGTTAGGAGTTGAGAGTTAGGAGTTAGGAATTGGAAATTGGGAGTTTGTAATTACGAAATTTTCCTAAATAAGAATAATCATAACTTAAAACTCATAAAAAATCATCCGTTATTCAACAATACATATTAACTTTGCCTTTATACAAGAACGCGAATTAAAAAATCTATGAACAAAATTATATACGCTTTTCTAACTATTCTGGTGTTTGCATCGTGCGCAAGCCAGTACAATATCCAAGGTTCGTCAAATATATCGACACTTGACGGCCGAAAACTGTATCTGAAAATCTTAAAGGACAATGACTTTAAGAATATTGACTCGTGCGATGTGGTTCACGGACAGTTCCAGTTTTATGGGACTTTCGACACCGTGCGTATGGCAAACATATTCATGGAAAACGAGAGCGTAATGCCTCTTGTTATAGAGAAAGGCGATATAACAATAAAGATAGACAATACTCAGCAGACTGTCAGTGGCACTCCATTGAACGATGAGTTGTTCAAATTCTTTAATAAGTACAACCAGCTTAAGAACCAAGAGGCTGAGTTGGTGCACACACACGACCGTGCCATAATGAATGGTCAGGACATGAATGCGGTTACGCGCCACCTTAATGCTGAGGCACAACGCCTGACAGAGCTTGAGGATAAGCTTGTGACAACATTTGTAACCGACAACTTCGACAATGTACTTGGTCCGGGCGTATTCTTTATGGTGACAATAGGCAATCCATATCCTGAGCTTACACCGTGGATAGAGGACATCATGAGCAAGGCTACAGACAAGTTTAAGAACGACGCTTATGTGAAGGATTACTATAAGAAGGCACAGGAAAATCAGGCCATAATGAACGGTATGAAGACTCCAAATATGCCTCTACCACAAACAGGAGCACCTGGCATGGGACAGCCAATGCCACAGCAGGCACCTGACGGTCCGACACCAAACGAAATGGCAAAACCAGCAGAATAGCATAATATGAAAACACTGATATTTGGAGGAAAAGTTGTAAATGAAGGTGTGGTACGCACTGCATCTGTTGTAGTGGACAACGACCTCATTACAGATATTATAGAAGGCACAGAAGTTCCCCGTGGCAACTACGATCAGATCGTAGATGCTACGGGGTGTTTTGTATTGCCTGGAGTAATTGACGACCATGTTCACTTTCGTGATCCGGGCTTGACACAGAAGGCTGACATGCAAACAGAAAGTCGTGCGGCAGCATATGGCGGTGTTACATCCTACTTTGATATGCCTAACACCAATCCGCAGACTACGACAAAGGAGGCTCTTGAGGCAAAGCTTAATGACGCTTCACGCAAGTCGCATGTCAACTATGCCTTCTTTATTGGCGCCACAAACGATAATACCGAAACTGTATGTAGCGTAGACCCACATCGTGTACCTGGTATAAAGCTCTTCATGGGATCAAGTACAGGCAACATGCTTGTAGACAAACGCGACGTTCTACAACAACTCTTTAGCAAGGCAGAGTTGCCTATCATGGCACATTGCGAGGATACCGACATCATAAATAACAATATGGCAGAAGCCAAACGCTTATATGGCGACGACCCGTCTGTGGAGCATCATCCCGAGATAAGGTCGGAGGAAGCTTGTTGGCAGTCGACTAAGCTTGCTGTGGAACTTGCGTCAGAGACAGGTGCACGTCTGCATGTGGCTCATCTCACTACGGAGCGCGAGTTACAATTATTCGGAAATAATCCACGTATAACAGCCGAGGCGGTGATAGCTCATCTCTTCTTCTGCGATGCCGACTATGCTACACTTGGCACACGCATTAAGTGCAACCCCGCTATAAAAACAAAAGCCGACCGCGATGCCTTGCGTCAAGCCCTTACAAACGGAAAGATAACAACTATTGGTACCGATCATGCTCCACACTTGTTAAGCGATAAACAAGGAGGATGCGCACGTGCGGCGTCGGGAATGCCTATGGTTCAGTTCTCGCTTGTGGCTATGCTCGAGCTTGTAGACAAGGGTGTACTGAGCATAGAGCGCCTTGTAGAGCTGATGTGCCATAATCCAGCACGACTGTTTGAGGTGTCAAAACGCGGATTCTTGCGTAAGGGATATAAGGCAGACATAGTACTTGTGAAGGATGAGGCATGGACCGTTACACCAGAATGCATACAAAGCAAATGCGGATGGAGTCCTATGGAGGGCCATACCTTTAATTGGCAGGTGCGCACTACAATATGCAACGGACACATTATATATAATAATGGAGTCTTCGACAGCAATAGCCATGGCGAGGAACTCCAGTTCAGAGAGTCTAACGCCTAATGCCAAAATACATAGACTACAATATCTCGCAACTGCGACCATATATCAACTGGCTCTACTTCTACTTTGCGTGGGGACTATCTGGTAAACCGCAGGAGGAGAAAGATAAGTTGAGGGCAGAGGCAGAGGCGATGCTTGACCTATTCGAGTTGCGCTACAAGACTCATGCAGCCTTTGAGCTGTTTGAGGCAAACAGCGATATGGACGATATTATAATAGGTGGCACACGTCTGCCTATGCTTAGGCAGCAACGCAAGGCCGACGATGGTGAGCCAAACATGTGCCTTGCCGACTTTGTAAGACCATTGTCGCAAGGCATAGCCGACCATATTGGTGTGTTTGCAACGTCAATAGACTTGGCTGTAGAGCATGACTTTGTTGGCGATGACTTTAAGCGTATGCTCTCGCAGACACTTGCCGACCGACTTGCCGAAGCTACTGCCGAGGTGCTGCACTTACAAGTAAGACGCACGTTTTGGGGATATGCCCACGACGAGCAATTGTCTATAGAGCAGATTCTACATGAAGATTTTCAGGGAATAAGACCAGCTGTGGGCTATCCTTCAATGCCCGATACCAGTGTAAACTTCATTATCGACCGTCTGATAGATATGAAGAGCATAGGCATTCGACTTACAGAGAGTGGGGCAATGAAGCCGCATGCATCTGTATCCGGACTGATGTTTGCACACCCAAAAGCATGCTACTTCGACATAGGGAAGATAGATGAGGAACAACTGCGCGACTATGCACAAAGACGCCATACGCCGGTGGAATTGATGCGCAGGTTTCTTGCTGTCCGACTGCAATAGCAAAAAAGAAATGATTGCACGAATATTCTTTCTGATTATACTGGCGGCTATTCTGCCAGATATCTATATATACCGCCGCTACTTGCGCCGTAGATTCGACCTTGGATTATGGCAGCGTTTGATGTGGTGGTTGCCTGGAGCGGCTATGATAGCCGTTACCTTGGTGTACGCAATGATAGACAATTTTGCACCCGATAATCTAACATGGTTCAACATATATCTGTTTATGCTTGGACTGATTGTGGTACCTAAGGTGCTGTTTGTTATGTCGTCGCTTATGGGCAGACTATTACGCCGCTTGTTTAAGTTGCATCGCAATTGGGGCAATTACATAGGATTGGTGCTTGTACTTGGACAGTTGTACGTGCTCTTTACGGGGTCGATGACAGGAACAGACCGACTGGCAGTAAAGCAAGTTACCATTGAGTTTGACGATCTGCCATCTGCCTTCGACGGTTATCGCATAGTGCAGTTCTCGGATATACATCTGGGTTCAATGCGTACAGAACTTATGGAACGTGCTGTTGTTGAGATAAACAAGCAACATGCCGACCTTATAGCCTTTACGGGCGATATACAAAATATGCGGCCACAAGAGTTGACAAGGTTTGCACCATTGCTCTCAAGGCTAAGGGCTAAAGATGGAGTATACTCGGTTCTTGGCAACCATGACTATTCACAATATATGCCCAAGCTTGATGAGGCACAAAAAAAAGCCAACGAAATGCAGACACGCAACTTTCAAACATCGGTTGGGTGGAACCTTCTGCTAAATGACAACCGTATAGTAAGACGTTCGGCCGACTCAATTGTTATAGCTGGCGAGGAGAATGATGGTAGGCCTCCATTCCCGCAGAAAGCCAATTTAAGCAAGACGTTGCATGGCATATCTGCCCAATCATTTGTAGTTATGTTGCAACATGATCCTTCGGCATGGCGACGCTCAATACTGCCTAAATGCAAGGCACAGCTAACATTGAGCGGACATACACATGGTGGTCAGGCAAGTATTTTGGGGGTGCGTCCTACAGAATTGTTGGGTAAGGAAGACGCCGGACTCTATAGAGAAGGCAATCGTGCCCTATATGTGTCTACTGGACTTGGCGGTTTTGTGCCATTCAGATTCCATATGGACCCAGAAGTAGTGGTAATTACACTGAAAAAATCAAGAAAATAATCGACAAATAATAATAACCAATAAACAAGCATTAATTATATGAAGTACATATATCGTATATATCAACTCTTTATAGCACTGCCGTTGATAGCTATCTACACCGTTGTGACCTGCTTTATAGTAATAGTAGGTTGCGCTATAGGTAACGGTCATTTTTGGGGTTATTTCCCAGGCAAATGGTGGGCACAATTTATTGTGCGCGTGCTAATGCTGCCGGTAAAGGTAGAGGGAAGAGAGAATCTGGAGAAAGGACAGTCGTATGTATTCGTGGCCAATCATCAAGGTTCGTTCGATATATTCCTTATTTATGGATTCCTTTGTCGTAACTTCAAGTGGATGATGAAGCGACAGTTGCGCCAGATGCCATTCGTAGGAAAGGCATGTGAGGCAGCTCATCATATCTTTGTAGATAAAAGAGGACCGAGCAAGATACGCCAAACATACGACCAGGCACGCAAGACCTTGCAAGGAGGAATGTCGTTGGTAGTGTTTCCAGAGGGAGCACGCAGCTTTACAGGACATATGGGCGTGTTCAAGCGAGGCGCCTTTATGCTTGCTGATGATATAGAACTGCCTGTTGTGCCATTGACCATCAATGGATCGTTCGACGTTATGCCACGTCAGCGCGACATGCGTTGGGTGACATGGCATCCGTTGCGTCTTACAATACACAAGCCTATCAAGCCAATAGGCAAGGGAGCAGACAACATAAAGTATCTTGAAGAAGAGAGCTACAAGGCTGTGATGTCGGGACTTGTGGATGAGTATAAAGGTTTTGTGGAAAATCCGGACCAATAACGATGATAAAAGGGTGCTCGACACATGCAATAAGTGTTTTGACACATGCGATAAGTGTTTGTGCCGCCCTTTTTAGTTTTTTTATTCTTTTAAAAGTATGCCATTAGAATAATCTTTGTATTTTTGTATTCGCATACGTCAACATTAATGTTATTAAACTAATCAGTGTATTATGAATACCAGCGACAGCATAGTTATAATCCCCACATACAACGAGAAGGAGAACATAGAGAAGATAATCCGTGCGGTGTTGGCTCTTGAAAAGGGGTTTAACATTCTCGTAATCGATGATGGCAGTCCTGACGGAACAGCCAAGATAGTTCACCGACTTATCGATACTGAGTTTCACAACCGTCTCTTCATAATAGAGCGTTCGGGTAAGTTGGGTTTGGGTACAGCCTATATCACCGGCTTTAAGTGGGCATTAGAGAATGGCTATGACTACATATTCGAGATGGATGCCGATTTCTCTCACGATCCTAATGACTTGCCCCGATTATATGCGGCTTGTCATGATGAAGGTTACGACGTAGCAATTGGCTCGCGTTATGTAAGTGGTGTGAATGTTGTGAACTGGCCTATTGGTCGTGTGCTTATGAGCTATTTTGCTTCTAAGTATGTACGCTTTGTAACAGGCTTCAATGTACACGATACAACTGCTGGTTTTAAGTGTTATCGCCGTTGTGTTCTTGAATCTATACCACTCGATCAGGTTCGTTTCAAGGGTTACGCATTCCAGATAGAGATGAAGTATACAGCCTACAAGATGGGCTACAAGATAAAGGAAGTGCCAGTGATATTTGTAAACCGTCGCGAGGGTGTAAGCAAGATGAGCGGTGGCATATTTGGTGAGGCTTTCTTCGGGGTGATGCGTCTGCGTTGGGACGGATGGTTCAGAAAGTATCCAAAGGCAAAGCATTGATAACATCCGTTTTTTATGGAAATAAAAGAGATAAGCAATATATATTCAGCCCTGCCACAGTGCGGGGCTTTTTTGAAAGCATTAAGTGATAAGTCGATGAGGCATATATTCCTTAAGGGAATGTATGCTTCATCGGCTTCTGTGTTTTTTGCGGCGGTCTGTGGAAGTGAAAAGGTAAAAGGGAAAAGTGAAAAATTAAAAGAGGGAAGTGAAAAGGGAAAAGAGAAAAGGGAAAAGGGAAAAGGGAAAAGTGAAAAATCCATATCCCTTACAGCTGTTTTTGTACTACAAGACAACGATGAGGCTGGCTATTTCTATCATGACCTTACGCAGATATTGGGCACCGATAACGTGCTGTTTTATCCTTCCTCGTATCGCCGAGCAGTAAAGTATGGACAGAGAGATGCTGCCAACGAGATACTTCGTACTGAGACATTGAGCCGACTTGCAGCTCAATCGGACAGCTATATGTATGTAGTTACATGTCCAGAGGCATTGAGCGAGCTTGTTGTGTCAAAACGCCGACTCGATGAGCGTACTATAAATATAGGTGTAGGCGATATAGTAAACCTTGCCGACTTGGGTAGAAAGTTGCGTGAGTTTGGATTTGTTGAGGTAGACTATGTATATGAACCTGGACAGTTTGCTATGCGAGGCAGCATTGTAGACGTATATTCTTATTCTTCCGAACTGCCATTCCGCATCGATTTCTTTGGCGATGAGGTAGACACAATACGTACATTCGAGGTAGCCGATCAGCTGTCAAAGGAGGCACGACAGTCGGTTGCCATTGTTCCAGAACTGGCACAAATAGTAGAAGACAAGCAACCTTTCACTGCTATGCTTCCCGATGATGCTGTGCTTGTGGTAAAAGATAGCCTGTATCTATGTTCTACAATAGAGCAGATATACAATGATGGATTCTCGCATCAGGCACTTGCCGAGCGTCTTGAAGGTGCAACCGAGATGGAACAACAGCAAATTGTGCGTGACATGCGCAAGGAAAACAACCTTGTTTCGGCTGTACGTTTCCGCGAGGAGATGTGCAAGTTCCGCATCGTTGAGTTTGGTACGCAGCCTACCGTAACTCCACAGGCAACCATTTCATTCAATGTTTCGCCACAGCCTTTGTTTCATAAGAACTTCGAATTGCTTGCCCAATCGCTCGAAGACTATTTGCTTAAAGGCTATAAGTTATATATTCTTGCCGACAGCGAGAAACAGACACGCCGCCTTAAGGAGATATTCCAGAGCGACGAGTTAAAGCAAATGCGCAATATACACAGCGTAAAGTCGGCCAATTCGGAAGCGCTTTCTGTTGCCGACAACATCGATTTCACTCCCGTAGACCATACCATTCACGAGGGATTTGCCGATAACGACCTGCGACTGTGCTTCTTTACCGACCACCAGATATTCGACCGTTTCCATAAGTATAATCTTAAGAGCGACTCTGCACGTACGGGCAAAATGGCTCTGACAATGAAAGAATTGCAGGAGATGGAACAAGGCGACTTCATTGTACACGTGGATTTTGGTATAGGCAAGTTTGGTGGACTTGTGCGTGTGCCCGTAGGCGACAGCTATCAAGAGGCTATTCGTATATATTATCAGCGAGGCGACATTGTAGACGTGTCAATACATTCGTTGTACAAAATATCTAAGTATCGCCGTTCGGATACTGGTGAGCCACCACGACTAAGCACTCTTGGCACCGGAGCATGGGATAGACTGAAGGAACGCACAAAGAAGCGTATCAAGGATATAGCAAGAGACCTGATAAAGTTGTATGCCAAACGTCGTCATGAGAAAGGATTTGCCTTTTCTGCCGACTCGTATATGCAGCACGAACTTGAGGCTTCGTTCCTATACGAAGATACGCCCGACCAGTCGAAAGCAACTATGGATGTGAAAGCTGATATGGAATCGGCACGCCCGATGGACCGTCTTGTATGCGGAGATGTTGGCTTTGGCAAAACAGAAGTGGCAATAAGAGCTGCCTTCAAAGCCGCTGTTGACGGCAAGCAGGTTGCTGTGCTTGTGCCTACAACAGTGCTTGCCTTCCAACATTATAAAACATTCCAAGACCGATTAAAGGATATGCCTGTACGCATAGACTACCTTTCGCGTGCCCGAACTACTAAACAGACACGCCAAGTGCTTGAGAATCTTAAGGAAGGAAAGATAGATATACTTATTGGTACGCACAAGCTTATAGGCAAGTCGGTTGAATGGCACGACCTTGGACTGTTAATCATTGACGAGGAACAGAAGTTTGGTGTAGCCACTAAGGAGAAGTTGCGCAAGCTAAAGAGTAATGTTGACACCCTGACAATGTCGGCAACACCAATACCCCGAACATTGCAATTCTCGCTTATGGGCGCACGTGATATGAGCATCATACGCACACCGCCACCTAACAGATATCCAGTACAGACCGAAATTGGCGTATATAGTCATGAGATAATAGCCGATGCCATAAACTTTGAAATGTCGCGCAATGGTCAGGTATACTTTGTAAACGACCGCATAAGCAACCTTCCCGAGATTGCCGCACTTATACACAAGTATGTGCCAGACGCACGTGTGGCAATAGGTCATGGTCAGATGAATCCCGAAGAACTTGAAAATATTCTCATCGGTTTCATGAACTACGACTACGATGTACTGCTGTCTACATCCATTGTAGAGAATGGTATCGACATATCCAATGCCAATACCATCATCATCAATGACGCTCATCGGTTCGGATTATCCGATCTACATCAGATGCGAGGCCGTGTAGGACGTTCAAACCGCAAGGCTTTCTGCTATTTGTTGGCGCCACCAAAGTCGGTTCTAACACCAGAGGCACGTCGTAGACTTGAGGCTTTGGAGAATTTTTCCGAACTTGGCAGTGGTTTCAATCTTGCAATGCAAGACCTCGACATACGTGGTGCGGGCAATTTACTTGGAGCTGAGCAAAGCGGATTTATGGAAGACCTTGGCTATGAGACTTATCAAAAGATATTGAATCAAGCCGTTACCGAGCTAAAGAACGATGAGTTCCAGGACATATATGCAGAGGAGATAGCGCAAGGCAAGGAGATTTCTGGCGACGAGTTTGTTGAAGACTGCGCCATAGAGAGCGACCTTGAGATGTACTTTCCCGAGACTTATGTGCCTGGCTCGTCAGAACGAATGCTGCTATATCGCGAACTCGACAACATAGAAGACGATAGTCAGCTCGATGCATATCGCCAGCGTCTTATCGACCGCTTTGGCAAAATGCCTCACGAGGCTGAGGAGCTCTTGCAGGTAGTGCCGCTTCGACGTCTTGGCAAACGCCTTGGTTGTGAGAAGATAATACTTAAGTTGGGACGTATGCAGATGCAATTTGTGTCAAATACAGAGTCGGCCTACTATAAGAGTCAGGCTTTTGGCAAGGCACTCAACTATATTGCCACGCACACACGTCGATGCAACCTTAAAGAGGTAAAGGGCAAGCGTTCGATGGTTGTTACTGGCATCCCAACTGTAGGCGATGCTGTGGAGGTGTTGAAGGAAATGTCAGAATGAAAAACCTGAAGTTGTTTGGTCGTTTGACATAATTTCCTTACCTTTGCCAACTCATTTTTGAAAAACTCCCCCCGTATATTAAATAGTAAGTAAAAATAATAAAAGCATTCCACTCAAACCTGTCATTAAGGGGGAGGGCAAGGTAGGGTGGTGCTTTAGATAACAGCAATTATGCAAGGACAAAGATTCAAGGCTTGTCAGCAGGCACTGCACTTCAAGCACTTCACACGTCGAGGCTACGCTCTATTCAGCTGCATCGGCCGTGAGGTTCTAATCTGCACTCTCAGCGTAGCTACATTGACCTACGCAAAGGCAGAAGGCATGAGCACAAAGCCAACAACAACGACAGCCCTGACCGACTCTTTGGGACAAGGCGAGGTACGTCTTGACGAGGTAACAGTTACCTCATCGCGTGCTCCACTTACGGCTCTGCAGTCGGCAAAGATTGTGTCTGTCATCTCGCGCGATGATATTCAGCGTGCGGAAGCAGCGAGTGTAAACGATCTCTTAAAGTTAGCCACGGGCGTAGATGTCCGTCAGCGCGGTGGCTTTGGTGTACAGACGGACATCAGTATCAACGGTGGAACGTTCGACCAGATTACCATTCTATTGAATGGCGTCAATATTTCAAGTCCACAGACTGGTCATAACGCAGCCGATTTTCCAGTTTCGCTTTCTGATATAGAGCGCATCGAGGTTCTCGAAGGTGCTTCGGCACGTGTGTTTGGCTCGTCTGCCTTTAATGGCGCTATCAATATAGTTACGCGTTCGGACAGTAATTCCAATCTTCGCCTTTCGGCTGAAGGAGGTTCGTTTGGTACATTTGGCGGTGACTTTGGACTTACTGTTAAGTCCAACAACCTAAGTCAGAAGCTTAGCGGAGGTTATACCCAAAGCGATGGAGGTACACAGAATTCAGACTTTAAGCGTCGTCGTGCCTATTATATGGGCAATTACACATCGCGTTATGCCGACCTAATGTGGCAGGGAGGCGTATCATCTCAAGACTATGGCGCATCTACATTCTACAGTGCAAAGTTTAATAATCAATGGGAAGCTACACGTCGTATCATTGCTTCCGTACAAGCCGATGTCAAGCCATTGGGCAACGACAACCTTGTGTTTACACCACAACTCTATTGGCACCGCGATGTAGACCACTATCAGCTTACACGTGGCAAGGAAGGAGCAAGTAATGGCGAGAACTATCATCGCATGGATGTATACGGAGCATCGCTAAACGCTCATGCAACATGGTTGCTTGGAAAGACGGCTCTTGGCTTTGACCTTCGCAAGGAGCATATCATGAGTACTGCTTATGGCGACTTGCTGCCAGAGAATGAGTGGGCTGACATACACGGAACAGACCGTCGCTACAATCATAGAGGCGACCGTACCAATACAAGTCTTTTTGTTGAACATAACGTTATACTTGGTGGATTCACACTTTCAGCCGGTATGCTTGCCAACCGCAATACAGCTCTCGACGGCGACTTTCGTTTTTATCCGGGTGTAGACATTAGCTATCGACCCAATGATATGTGGAAGCTCTATGCCTCATGGAATAAGGCTCTGCGTGTGCCTACCTATACTGACTTGTATACAAACAATTCGGTTCAGCAAGGCGACATCGCACTTCGTCCCGAGAAGAATTCTACATTCAAGATAGGAACACGTTTCCGTACATACGGTGTTGAGGCAGTTGTCAGTGGATTCTATTCTAAGGGAACTGATATTATCGATTGGGTTTACACCACCGAAGAGCGTGGCAAATACCACGCTATGAATATAGGCAAGCTCGACAATATGGGCTATTCGGCTGATGCAACCCTTAATCTCAACGAGTTGCTGCCAGGCTCATTGCTCACCCGTTTCAAGGTGGGATATGCCTATATATATCAGAAGCACGATACAGAGCGACCAGTCTATGGCTCGCTTTATGCACTCGAGTATCTGCGTCATAAGTTTACAGCCCAGTTAGACCACCGTATCTTCAGTCGTCTATCTGCATCTTGGGCTGTGCGTTGGCAAGAGCGCATGAACAATTATTCGCCTTATACCAAGGTAGATGTCAAATTGCAATGGACAGCTCCTACCTATACTTTGTATGTTAAGGCCGACAACCTTACTTGCCATCGCTACTACGACCTTGGTGCTGTTAAGCAGCCTGGATTGTGGATAATGGCTGGTGGAAGCATAAAGATAGGATTGTAAGAACAATGTATTTCCAGAATTAATTCCGGAAAGTAACTTTTATAAAAACAAAAAACATTTGGATGCTGGCAATAACCGTGCATCCAAATGTTTTTGTTTATATCCGTATGTGTTTTATTCAGAGTTAAACCCTCTTTCTACCAACAATTCCCGAGGCATAAAGTCCCATGAAGGTCAACAATCCATTAATCATCAACAATTCGTAGCCGAACTTGTATCCCCAACATTGCATAGCTGTCTTTTCAAGCGCAAAGCATACAATTGGCGAAGCTACCGCTATGTAAGGCACAAGTTTGTCGCATGGCTTGCGGTGGGTAAACAGACCAAAGGCAAACAATCCCAATAATGGTCCGTAAGTATACGAGCATAGGATGTATATGGCATCGATGACACTTGTTGAATTGAGCGTCTTAAACAACAAGATGAACAGACCGAACACAACGGCAATGCCTATATGTGCACGGCGGCGCAATTGTTCGTCGCCCTCGCGTTGGCGTATATCCACGCAATAGCTTGTTGTAAGAGCTGTCAATGCAGAGTCGGCACTCGAGAACGATGCAGCTACAATGCCTATAGTGAACAGTACCACAACAGTAGACCCTAATCGGCCTGTAGCAGCAAACATAGGCAATAGATCGTCGCCACTTGCCGGTAATGCAATGCCATCCTTTTGTGCCAACTGCATAAGCAAAACACCAAGTGCCATAAACAGTATATTGGCAGGAACAAAGGCAAATCCGTAGGTACACATGTCTTTCTGTGCCTCGCGTAGGGTGCGGCAAGTAAGATTTTTCTGCATCATATCCTGGTCGAGTCCGGTCATAACTATTACTACAAAGGCTCCGCTTAGAAACTGTTTCCAGAAGTTTTGCTTGCTAATCCAGTCGTCCATTACAAACATGCGGCTGTGCTCGTCGGTTGCTATAGCCTTGACAGCGTCTGTAGCCGACATTCCCAGCTGTCCCATTACATTATATATAATAAGTATCAAGGCAGCAAACATGCAGGTAGTTTGGAAAGTATCGGTCCATACCAGTGTCTTTATTCCTCCACGTCGGGTGTATAGCCATATAAGCGCCACCATAGCCACTACGGTTAAGGCAAATGGCACACCAATAGCGTCGAGCACAAAACGTTGCAATATTATGCACACTACATAGAATCGCACGGCGGCTCCAGTCATCTTGGATATAAGGAAGAACCATGCTCCCGTCTTGTACGACCTCATACCAAGCCTCTCCTTAAGGTATGTGTAAATGGTTGTAAGATTTAACCTATAATATACAGGCAGCAAAACAAAGGCGACAGCAAAGTATCCAAGGATAAAACCAATGCACATCTGCACGTACGTCATACCGGTAAACATTGTCATACCAGGCACACTAACAAACGTAATACCCGATATTGAAGCCCCAACCATACCAAATGCCACCATATACCAAGGCGAGCGTCGGTTGGCACGAAAGAAGGTTTGGTTGTTGTCGCCATGTCGGGCTGTGATGCGACTAAATAGCATAAGTGCCGCAAAATAAAGCAGCACGGTGATGATTATAAGCATAATGTTGTTAGAATTATTGGTGCAAAGTTACGGTTTTTCGTCAAATTATTTCTTCTCCCGTGCAACTTTCTATACTCCTTGCGCGTCATACTATCAGAAACAAGAAACAATAACATTGAACAACGAATAAAAAACATACGCAACAATGAAGAAAATACTTCTCTCTATGGCAGCGCTTCTCGTGCTTGGAAGCTCTGTTTCGGTAGATGCTCAACGTCATCGACACACCCCACGCACCGAAAATGTAGTGTCTGCTTCGTCTGCTAAAAAAGATGATGCATCAAAGAGTAGTTCGGCATCAAAGAGTAAGGATGAGGGTATAGAAGCATTCTCTGACACCTCGTCTGTAGACACCAGTAGTTCTGTGGTATACAATGGCAATGGTGCCATGAACGATTCCGACAGCTACGATTCCGACAGCGACACCTATCCGTTCGCAATGTTTGAAAACATCTTTGCTTCAAAATTTTGGGGCATAACGATTTTTGTGATAATTATATTATTAGGTATAACGATATCCTTAATGCCGTTAATAATAGTGGTGCTACTTATACGCTTTTTGGTAAAACGCCACAACGACCAGGTGCGATTGGCTGAAATGGCAATGGAATCAGGACAACCGATTAGTGATGAACAAATGCCGTTGAGCAAGAAGTCGCCCGACTATATGTGGCGACGTGGTATAAGGAATGTTTCAATAGGCATAGGACTGATGTTATTCTTCTGGTTCCTGGGTGCCGAACCATTGGTTGGCATTGGCGGATTGGTAGCTTGCCTTGGTGCCGGACAGATGTTTATGGTGCGATATAATTACAACAACAAGTTTGGGCGCCGTAAGTTTGACGATGACGAATTGAACAAATTGTAGTAGGTAAGGCTTGTAAACAAATAAAAAAACTGCAAAATTCTACCTGCACAGCTGTAGCAAAACAGTTTGTTGCTGCGTCTTTATAATAAAACGAACAAAAGATTAATGATGAAGGAAACTGACGATCTCTCTCTTGTCTCTGAGGTGACTGTATCTCACAACCGTGCGGCATTCGACCGCCTTGTTGTGAGATACCAGTCGCCTATAAGACGTTTCTTCCTGCATCAGACATTAGGAGACGAGCAGCTTAGCGACGATCTTGCACAGGATACCTTCATCAAAGCATACGTCAATATAAGTAAGTTTCGTGCCCAGGCGGCATTATCAACATGGCTTTATCGCATAGCTTACAATGTGTTGTACGATTATCACCGACGGCAGAAGCCTACCGACGACATAGATACATCAGAAGCCGCACGACGCAATGCCGATCATACCGACGCTAATGTAAAGCTTGATGTATACGATGCCTTGCGTAGATTGTGCGATAAGGAGCGAACATGCGTAACGTTGCAGTTGGTCGACGGCTATCCAATAGATAAGATTTCCGAGATAACCGGAATGGCGGTGGGCACCGTAAAGTCGCATCTGTTTCGTGGAAAAGAAAAGCTTACAACCTTTCTTCGTAGCAACGGCTATGGCAAGTAAATGTGTGGCTGTCTATCAAATACGTTCTTAAAAAACAAACTTATGAACAACGATAAGAATTTAAATAGTAATAATGGTACTGTCGACGAGGAACTGTTGCGTGGTTTCTTCGCCGACAGTGTGCGTATGCATATAGCCGATGGCGGTTTCACTAACAAGGTTATGCAGAGATTGCCAGATGAGATGCCGGCTCGTCAGATACTTATCTATCACATATGGTCGGCTGCATGTGCTGTCGTGTGTGTTGTGGCATTCTTTCTTGTGGGTGGCGTAGATATTATAAAAGGTTATCTTAGTGGCTTAGGCTCAAATATTGCTAATATGTTTTCTCGTGTCGATATCGATTATATAGCTTCTCACCTAAACCATTCTGCCTCTCTCTTCAGCTCCCACTTAAGTATCGACACCATAATATTAGGCATACAGGCATCAGGCACCAACCTGATAATGGCTGTAATAACAGTTGTAGTGTTGTGCAGCTTGGCTGTATGTGATGTGGTACAGAGCGATTCCTTGTCGTAATATTATTCCAGTAGTTTGTCTTATTCAGGCACTACAGGAATCTCTGGTATTATGCAGTCTTCAGCCATAACAGCCTTATTCTCCATAAACATGACATAATAGATGGGCATATACATAATGTCACGTTCTTCGTACACATTCTGTTCGTTGCTCAATACTATGGCACGGCTTATATGATAGTCGGGTGTGGCGATAAACTTATCAAGTGCACTATGCACCTTGTAGTCTTTACCCGATTTTACTTCTATAGGCAACACCGTAAGGTTATCGTAGTCGTCGATAAGGAAATCTACCTCACCACGTTGTTTATTGTCGTAATAGTGTAGTTGGAATCCGTGGGCATGTAGTTCTTGAGCCACTACCGTCTCGTACACAGAACCTAAATTTATGCTAAGCATATCGCCAAGTACGGCATTGATATTTGTACCGTATAGAAGATTTGTCAACAGACCAACATCGCTTAGATACAATTTCAACAGATTCTTGCTTTCCGATTCCAGCAAAGGAAACTTAGGGTTGCTAATGGCACGCACTTGCAATGCCACACCCGAATTGGTGAGATACTCAAACTCCTCAACGTAGTCGCTAAACTGCTTGTGTCCGTTTTTACCCTCAATGTTCTTTATAATTATACGCTTCTTCTTGTTCTCCATATTCGAAGGTATCAAGTCGTAGATGTTGCGTATAACCAATTTCTTCTCTTCATCATATTGCGATGCGTCAATTCTATATAGTGAATGTATGTTGCGCTGAATGTTGCGTACCTGAGTAATGTTTCGGTTTTCTAGAAACTTGTTTATTGCATCAGGCATACCGCCTACCAACAAGTACAACTTGAACTGTTGAAGCATATAGTTATGCATTGAGTCATTCAGAGGCTCGCGTTTCTTATAACAATCTCTAACACCGTCAATAGTCTTCTGTCCACATCCCATAGCAAGCAGATACTCTTCAAAGTCTAATGGATACATCTGTTCGATTGTTATGCTTCCGATAGGTACCGAGGGAGTTTGGGCAAGTGCCACCCCAAGTTCAGAGCCACTTGCTATATAGCGATATTTGCCGTCCTCGTTTAGGAATTTAAGCATAGTCATCAAATGTGGATAACTCTGTATCTCGTCGAGAAAAACAAGAGTGTCGTCCTTGCTTCCGAGTTTGTTGCCAGCTATTGCACCAAGCTGAAGATAAAAGTCGTCCTTGCTTCTTACCGACTGAAAAATGCCTTGTCCTTCCTTGTCAGCCTTTAAGTTTATCTCCACAAAGTTCTTATATAATTGGGTTCCAACATACCTTATTATATATGATTTTCCTATCTGTCTTGCTCCATTGACAAGCAGAATCTTGCGAGGTTCATTCTTAAGAAATTCCTCTAAACGATTTGCAAACTTTCTATATAACATAAGCCAAAACTCTTTCTGTTTGATTATCTGTTTGTTACGAATGCAAATGTAGTAAAAAAAGAGGAGAATTGCAAGCTCTTCAGGAATTATTCCGTGTTTTTAGGTATTGTTTTCAGGAATTATTCCGTGCTTTTAGGTGTTGTATTTAGGAATTATTCCGTGCTTTTAGGTACTGTTTTCAGGAATTATTCCGTGCTTTTAGGTGTTGTATTTAGGAATTATTCCGTG
>ERZ1034973.347-NODE-347-length-33565-cov-12.894270_pt1 | contig 33565 bp, 26 predicted proteins | sample MGYA00520686_ERZ1034973 | MGnify/ENA primary metagenome ERZ1034973 (study PRJEB33766, sample SAMN09781775) | gut metagenome | biome: gut microbiome | host: Homo sapiens | place: Madagascar | study: EMG produced TPA metagenomics assembly of the PRJNA485056 data...
CTAATAAATAGTTTTGAATTACCTCGTACCCCTTTACTCATTTCTATGTTCTTATGGATTTTTGAAACACAAGAAGATTATCAGCCTGTAAATCAAGCTACAATGCTTGAAACTTTTATAGAAAAAATGTTTAAGAAACATGATTTTGAGCAAACCCTATATTCAGAATTTGATTTTAAGAATAAGGAAAGTTTATTAACAGAAATTGCTCTAAATATGTATAAAAATGGAAATGATAATTATTCAATGAGTAAGGCAGATTTACTTAAATTTATTGTTGATTATCTAAATCAAAGAGAATTTGATTTTAATGCTGAAAAAATCCTCAATGAATTTATAGATATTAGATTGTTTGATGTCGATTCTGATAATATTGAATCGACTGTAAAGTTTAGATTCAATTGTTTTTTCCAATATTTCTTGATGAAAAACCTTGATAAACAAGAATTCCTGGATCATGTTTTGAAAGATGAAAATTATTTACTTTTTTATAATGAATTAAATCTTTATAGTGGTTTAAAGCGAAATAAGATAGATTTACTTGATGAAGCAATATCCCGAATGAATCATTATTTTTCAGATCTACAAAAAGAAGTTGATGAGAAGCACATTTCTTTCGATTCTTTTTTTGAGACTGACACATCACTTCCAGAACAGTTATGCAAAGAAAAAAAAGAGTTATCATTAGAGAGTCACAAAGCTGAAGTAAATAAGGATATTGAAATTATTGATGATAAGTTCTACGAGGAATCGAAAAGAGATAACAAAATAGAAAAAAAAGATATGAACTTAACTCCATTTCAAAAGATGGAATTATCCTTAGTTATTGCAGCAAATATTCTTAGGAATACAGAAGAATTACCCGATCCAAATAAGAAGTACGAATCATTCTGTGAAGTATTAAGGTGCTCTTTAATATATGTCACTTTGTATAAACAATTATTTTGGAATCATATAAAAAATAATGAAAAGGAGTTCGATAAGGAAAAACAGAAAGAATCACAAATGATTTTGGCATTTTTGCCAATGATAAATGAAGCTTTTTTGGAAGAACAATTAGGAACTGCAAAATTAAATCCTGTAATTAAAAAGCATATCTCGGAGATAATTACAAAAAAAGATGTAAGTCAGCTTGAGAAGTTTAGCTCTGTTTTTCTATATTCTGATTTTAGAGGTGCTGATTATTTGAAAGTTATACAATCGTATCTGGCAGAAATCAAAGGAAACTACATTCGTGATATGACGCTTTTTAAATTAGTTAGTTATTATTATTTTAGATCTGATTCCAAACAAAGTGATAAAGACCTTGAAAAACTAATTAGTTCATTAGTAGAGTCTTCAGCAAAAGTAAAAAGAAAACGTGGCTTTATTTTTGATAAAAACAAAGTTATAGCATTCTATAGGGATAAGCGTAAAGAATTTATCAAAAATAATCCGCAAGAATAAAAACAAATAAAAATAATTACTTAAATTGTTAGCAAATTTGAGCAGCGGTCGTTGGGTTTTTTCGCCAAAAACCCGACGGCCGATTTAGATAAAACTAACCACGATTTGTACCAAACTTTTTAAAATTCTTGAGCCAAAAACCAGAATTTTGGACGGAAAGATACTACAGTTCCGCCCTATGCTATTAAGGAAAAACATTAAGTAAAATTAATTTTTTTCTGAGAAAATCTGAGGCGTTTTGAATTGCATATATAGTAGAAACGTGCTAGAATTCAAATAAATAAGACAATCTAGAGTAATTTGAAGCGGAAAAGAACTCCCCTTAGCCCCCTCATAACCCGGAGGCCGCAGGTTCGAGTCCTGCCCCCGCTATTACAGACCACTCAGAGATGAGTGGTTTTTTGTTTTTAACTGGAATTAACTGAAGTCAATAAAGTAGGGCTTGGCGTAGAAATCACATCTAATTTAAACTGAGGTTTTAAACCAAAGTTTTTGTTGCAAAGTGAGGTTCTATGGCTAAGCCCTATTTAATTTTTAAAGCCCATACGGGGATTTATTACGCTCAAATCCGTCTTGCAGACGGAAGTCTTTCCAACAACAAATCTACTGGATGCAGAAAAGCCCATGGTACAGGGAGTTTGAACTGGGCGGGGAGGCGGAAAGGCAGCTGCGAAGAGAGAGGGAATGGGAGAGGTAAAATAAATTTGCGTATAACGCTGGTGTTCGTTTTGAATATCAGCGTTTTTTTTATCGCTAGATTGCAAATTTTATATTCTTCTTGTTTTCAAAAAAATATTGTAAAAACATGATATTTTGTCCAAATTTCAAGAAAGCTATGGTACAATGTATTTTGGGAATATTTAATATGGATGTAGATTACAGAAAACTTTGGAAACTGCTGATAGATAAGGGAATAAAGAACAGAACTGATCTTATCAAGATGGCAGGTATTTCCACTAACATTTTAGCAAAACTTGGAAAGGGCGAATTTATATCTATGGATAGCATGCAAAAGATATGCAAAGCCCTTGATTGTGATGTTGGTGATATTTGCGTAATAAATGAACCTGTTCACGATGATAAAAGTTCAGAGTAAAATTAATGTAGTGTCATTATTTGACACATTTTGATGATAGAATAAAATTATATGGAGCTTTAATAAATGTCAAAAGCAAAAACTAAATCAGACAAACCGTTTAACATAGATGACATTCTTTTTAAATGTCGTGACATTCTACGCAACGCCAAAAATTCTGGCTCATTTTTTGAAAAGCGAGACATGATGCTCACTCTTGTTTTTCTCCGATTCATTGGAGAAAAATTTGATGACGGAATAGAAAAGCTTAAAGCACAGCTCGTTGAACGAGGAATGGATATAAATGACCCGAATGTAAAGACTGCTTTTATAGATGACCCGACTTTTACAGACGGCACTTTCTTTCTCCCGGAAGAATCCCGCTGGAGTACAATCATCAATACTTCTGCAAGTGGGCTGAATGTTGCTCTTGATACAGCTCTTCGCAGTCTTTCTAACACGAGTGAGCAGCTTAAAGGCTGTTTTGTTGAAGGTACTTTTACTACAAGAAATCTTGCTCCCAATGACATCAAGCAGATTGTTGATGAGGTAACAAAAATCACTCACAAGCAGTTTGGAACACAAAGAGATTTAATCGGTTATGTTTACGAATACTTCCTTAAAGAATTTGCTGTTAATGCCACAAAAGAAGACGGCGAATTCTATACTCCCCATGATGTAGTTGAATTGATTGCAAGTTTTATACAGCCGTTTGACGGAACTTTGTACGACCCTTGTTGTGGTTCTGGCGGTATGTTCGTCCAGAGTGCCGCTTTAATTGAAGCCAAGAAAGGTGATATCTCAAGAATTAATGTTTATGGTCAGGAAAAAGAGCCAGCTACCTATCGTCTTGCAAAAATGAATCTTGCGCTTCGTGGAATAAGCCATAACCTTGGAACAGAAGCAGAAAATACTTTTCGGCTTGATTTGCACAAAGGAATTTCTTTTGACTATATCATGGCAAATCCTCCGTTTAATCTTAAAGGCTGGTTTGATCCAGACACGATGAAAACGAATGACAGCCGTTGGGTCGATTATGCTCTGCCTCCAGAAAGCAATGCAAACTATGCATGGATTTTGCACATTCTCAGTCACTTAAAACCGAATAAGGGCATAGCAGGTTTTCTTCTTGCAAACGGAGCCTTAGGCGATGCAGACGGAACAGCACCAATTATCCGACAAAAATTAATTGAAAATGACAAAGTTGAAGCAATTATTGTTCTTCCAAGAGAATTGTTCATCACCACTGACATCAGCGTAACTTTGTGGATTTTGAATAACAATAAAAAAGGCGGAAAATCAAAAGAAAGAAATCTTCGAGACCGTTCCAATGAAATTCTCTTTATGGATTTAAGAAGCTGGACTGGAGACGAATGGAACAACGCCGTAAAAAACATGCAGAAAAAGAAATATGCCCTTACTTCGGAACAGATTTCAAAAGCAACAGAGATCTACCGCAAATGGCAGGAAGAAGGAACTGACGGAAAGAACTACGCAGAGCCGGAACTTTACAGAAGCGTAGATTTTGAAACAATCAAAGCTAATAATTTCTATCTTGTTCCTAGCCGTTACATTGAGTTTGTGGACAGGGACACTAATATTGACTACGACGCAACTCTTAAAGAAACAAGCAAAGCTGTAAGTGAACTTCTAAAAGTCCACGAAGCCAATACTGCAAAAATCAAAGAAGCTTTTGAAGGACTGGGGTATGGCTGCAAGTAAATTTTGGCAAAGATTAATAACCCTGATTTTAAAGTGGTCGAATTTGACCACTTTAGAAAAGATGCAGATGTGTAAACTGCAAATTGTCACGGAGTGAAATAGCAGGAGACTTTTATGGCAGAAATTACAGTTAAAGATACACTTATTAAGACCTTAAGTGTGAACGGCATGGATTATATTTGTATAACGGATATTGCCAGACAGAAAAATCCTATAGAACCAAAGGATGTGGTAAAAAACTGGCTACGCTCAAAGAATACACTTGAATATCTTGGGTTATGGGAGATGTTAAATAATCCTGACTTCAAAGGGGTCGAATTCGACCCCCTTCTAAAAGAAGCGGGAAGTAATGCATTTACGATGAGTCCTTCAAGATGGATAGAAACAACAAATGCCATAGGACTTATTTCCAAGAACGGTGCAAAAGGTGGAACTTATGCACAACATGACATTGCATTTAAATTTGCTAGTTGGGTTTCTGTTGAATTTGAATTGTATTTGATAAAAGAATTCCAGCGGCTAAAAGCTGAGGAACAAAAACAGCTTGGCTGGAACGCAAAACGGGAGCTTGCAAAAATCAATTATCGAATTCATACAGATGCAATAAAGCAGAACCTTATACCGCCGGAACTCAGTCCCCAGCAGAAATCTTTTGTTTATGCCGATGAAGCCGACATGCTCAACGTGGCAATGTTTGGTAAGACAGCAAAGCAGTGGCGGGAAGAAAATCCTGACTTAAAGGGGAATATCCGCGATTATGCTACGATAAATCAGCTGATATGTCTTAGCAATATGGAAAACCTAAATGCTGTTTTTATAAATGACGGACTCGAACAGAGTGAACGTCTTATAAAACTGAACAAAATCGCTATCCATCAGATGAAAGTGCTGGAAAATGTTGAAGAAAGAACTCTGCTGACAGATAAATAACGGAATAAGATTATGGCTGAAAGTAAGATAGAAAATGCACCTTGGGTTAGACTTGGGGATTATATTATTGAATGTGATGAACGAAACAGTAACTCAATATATGGTATTGATGATGTACGCGGAATAAGCATTGAAAAAAAATTGATTTTTACAAAAGCAGATATGAATGGAGTTTCTCTAAGTCCATATAAAATTATGAAACCCAATGATTTCTGCTACGTAACCGTTACTTCTAGAAATGGCAATAAGATTTCACTTGCTATGAATGATACGAAATCAACCTTTATTCTTTCATCATCTTATATTGTTTTTCGTTCAAAAGATGAAAACATTCTTTTACCAGAATATCTATATCTTCTTTTAAGCCGAACTGAATTTGACCGATATTCAAGATTTAATTCATGGGGAAGCGCACGGGAAACATTTGATTGGACAGAAATGTGTCGTGTAAAAATCCCATTGCCATCAATTGAAACACAAAAAGAACTTGTGGCAGTCTACAACGGACTCAAAGAGCTTGCAGAAGAAAACGAAAAACTCCTTAAGCCACTTTCAAAAAGCTGCGAAGCATTCATTGTAGATTGCAAGAAGAAGTATGAGAAAAAGCGTTTGGGTGATTTGATTGAAGATATTGATATTAAAAATTCTGATAATAAAATTAAAGCAGTAAAAAGTGTTTCTGTTACAAAAGAATTTAAAGAAACAGGAGCAAAAGTAAATAAAGAGGAATTGAGCGGTTATAAATTAGTTCCTCCAAGACATCTATCATATGTTCAAACCACTAAAAACGAAAAATGCTTTGCAAACGCATTGAATACTTCAAATGAAACTTATGTTGTTACTTCAGTAAATAAAGTAATTAAATCAAAAAATGAAAGTATTCTAGATATTGGCTTCCTTCATCTATTTTTACGTCGAAATGAATTTGATAGATTTGCTATTTTTAATTCTTGGGGAAGTGCAAGAGAAGTATTCTCTTATGAAGATTTATGTGATGCTCAAATTCCGCTTCCACCAATCCAAATCCAGCAAAAAATCGTAGACCTCTACAACTGCTACGAAGAATGCAAGCGCATAGCAAAAGAGGCCCGTGAAAAAATAAGCAACCTCTGCCCGGCACTGATACAGAAAGCTGCACATAGTAGATAGAATAAGGAAAAAATATGAATGCAACTATTACATTAAGAGAGTATCTCGAAAAAGAAAAATCATTTGTTATCCCAAATTATCAGAGAGGATATGTTTGGGGCAAGAATAAGGCTGGCGATACAAAAAATGCTGTTGAATACATATTAGAAGATTCTCTTATTCCTGGATTTAAGAATCATTCGCAAATATTTGTTCAAGGTATAACAGTTACTGAAAAAGATAAAGAAATTGTGTTGATTGACGGTCAGCAGAGAACAACTTTTTTCTACCTGTTGCTTAAAGCTTTGGGATATACAGAATCTTTTACTATAAAATATGACATTAGGAAGGAATCAGATGATTTTCTGTCTACGCTTACTCCTAATACAGATATTTCAGAGAATCAAGATGAAGACTTTCAAGATATTTATTTTTTCAAAAAAACATTAAGAATTGTTTCTGAAAAATTAGAAGGGCTTTTAAAGGATGATTTCCTAGGATACATATTGGATAATGTAAAATTTCTTTATATAGATATTCCAGAAGATAAAGCAACAAAAGTTTTTTCCATGATGAATGGTAGTAAAGCCTTGATGAAGGATGAAGAACTTATAAAGGCCGAATTGCTTAGACTTGCTTCATTGAATGACTCTTCTTTCGAAAAAAAATCAGACCATGAAAAAAATGCTGTTGAATGGGATAATAATATGCTCCGCAGTCGATATGCAAGAGAATGGGATAAATGGCTACAGTGGTGGAATCGTGATGATGTAAAAAAACTTTATAAGCATTCAAATGTAATGGGATATTTGATAAAAACATATCTCTATGAAAAAGAGAAAAAGGAATTGACATTCTCCGTTTTTAAAAATTCATTACTTTTTAATCAAAAACCAATAGAAGCAAAGCAAACATTTGATGGTCTCAGGCGTATGCAAAAAAGATTTGAAGATACTTTTAAGAATCCAATTACATACAACAAAGTTGGAGCAATAATAAGAATCTCTAAAGATAGAGAAACATTTATTCAATGGTATTTTTCGGGAGATAAGAAATCAGATGACGAATTGGATAAATACTATAAATGGACTTTTATTGGTTCAACGCATAAAGAGATATGTGAAGATAATCAGGATCAATTTGAAAAAAGATATAATGAAATTTTCAAAGTGCTTTCAAGTAATAACTTATACAATGAAAATGCAGAAGAAGCATTTCGTTTATTACTTCGTTTGAATATAGATGAGGATAATTTACAAGATGAGGGAAAGGGAAGAATTTTTGACTTTTCTATTTGGGACCGCAATGATAGTAGAGGTCGTTCTTTGGAACATATATATCCGAAATCAAAAGTACTTCACAAAGAGATTATTGATGGTGTAAAAACAATTTTAAACGGGAGTGGAGATACATTACTCCAACTGCCTTCGAAAGATGAAGGTTGTATTGCGCGAGTAAGTTGTAAAAAATATTTAAAAACTGGTGAACGAATTACAGCTAGTGAACATTCTATTGGAAATCTTGTTTTGTTGTACAAAGATGATAACTCTGCATTTAATGACAGTTCTTTTGAAGACAAGAAAAATATGTTTTTCAAGCGACCTGATGCGTCAAAAGAATCAAAAGAAGCAAAAGCTATATTTAAGAGTAGACACTTATTGCATACAATTTATAAATTTTCCAGTTCTTCATGGACTGGAAGGGAAATTGCAGAAAATAAATACCAAACATTAGAAGATTTTAGGAAATATTATGGCAAATAAGATTAATTTTATTACAGGCGAAACATATACTCTTGCAGAACTTTTTTCTGGAGAAAGAAGAATTATTATCCCAGATTTGCAACGTGATTATTGTTGGGGTGATGAGAATAATGTAAAAAGCACTGGTGAAACAGGTGAATTGGTTTCTGATTTTATAAAAAACTTGATTGAGCAATATAAAGAACAGAAAGAAAAAGATGATCAAGGCTCTTTGAATCTTGGTCTATTCTATGGATATGAGATACCTGCAAATCATATCCAGCTATGTGATGGCCAACAACGTTTAACAACATTATATCTGCTTTTAGGAATGCTGAATAAAAAAACTGGGAAAATTCGTCATCATCTTATTTCAGATTATCAATATAAACATGATGATAAAGCACCATATTTGAATTATGCAATTCGAGAAACGTCATTATATTTCTTACGAGACCTGGTTTGCCACTTTTTTATTGAAAATCAAGATAATGTAGAATCTATAAAAAAAGCAGATTGGTATTTTGAAGATTATAATTTGGACCCAAGTATTCAAAGTGTTCTAAATGCTTTGAAAAAAATTGAGGATTTATTAAAAGATCTACCTGAGGATTTAGGAAAATTTGAAGATTGGATTTTAAATAAGATTACTTTCTTGTATTTTGATATGGAGACACGAAAGAATGGAGAGGAAACATTTGTTGTAATTAATACAACAGGTGAAGCCCTTTCTGCCACACAAAATTTGAAGCCTCTTGTTTTACAAGAAAAAAATAGCAGTTTTGATAATACAAGTTTTAAAAATCCAAATGGTTCATCCATTGCTAAATGTTGGGAAGAAATTGAAACATGGTTCTGGAAAAAGCGAAAATCAGACAATGATACTTCAGATGCCGGATTTGCAGAGTTTTTACGCTGGATTTCAATTATTGAACTAGTTAATGAACCTGTACCTTCGGAAAAAAAGACAAAGGATATTACAAAGTTAATTCAATTGATATTACAAGGAAAAGAATGTGATTTCCCATATAAAAGAATCTCGTTTGATAAAATCTATTCTTATTGGAAAGCAATAGTTTGGATAGCGGACAAATCTGGATTATGTTTTGGAAATGACAATGAGTATCTTTCTCCTTCTGTAAATAATGATGTAAATAATCGTAGGGCAATAAATCAAAGTGAATGTTTTGTCTTGTTTCCTGTTTTAAAATATGTATCTAAAAACTATTTTGATATTAACTTGGATATAAGCAAGCAGTTGAATGCAAAACGGATTTATCATTTTTTCAAAAATATTATGAATATTCAGAATGCATCAAAGAATGTAAATCAATTAGTAGGAGATGCTATTAATATTATTGATTTAATTGAAAATGGAGATATTGCTACATTGGTAAAATCTTCTGTAGATAGTTCAAAAATATCAATACAAATATTGTCAAAAGAAGAGAAAATAAAACTTGGAATTCTATTAAAAGCTCCTAATCGCGTTAATATTGAAAATGCCTTCTGGGAATTACAAGAACATTCAATATGGTCAGGTGAAATATTGACTATGGTTGAATGGGCAATTGATAAAAATGGAGCTTTTGATTTTATCAGATTTGATGAATATAAAAATAAGTTTTATGAAATATTCAATAGAAACTATGATGGCAATATAGATCTTTTTAGAAGAGCTTTATTAACACAGAATTTAACTAGTTATCCATATAAAAAGACCTATACCAATTATTCATTTGGTTGTGATTGTGAAGATTGGACAGAAATAATTAATAATAACAAGAAAAAATTTAAGATTTTTTTTGATTTGATTAAATTAGGACAAACAAAACAAGATATGGAAAATCTGATTAAGAATTGTCCGGTTTCTAACATATGGATTGATTTTATAAAAACTCCAAATATACTTGCTTACTGTAAACAGAAGAATATTCAAAAATGGGATAATTCTTATTGTTTAGTAAAAGGTGTAAGAGCTACAACATATGCAGAAATTAAAGCTTATAGCTTGTATTGTGAGTATCAAAACAATCCTTTTTCGTATATAGGGTGGAAAATAAATTTTTATGAAGAGGAAAACACTTGCTTATATTTTGATAAAACTATAGGTAATAAAAAAATTGCAATAGATGTTTCTTTTGGACGAAAAAAACAGGATGACTATATAATCAAGCTCTTTTTAAGAGAAGAAAAAAATGAAGAACTTGAAGCATTAGTTTCTAGGGAACAAAAAGAACTATCAAATCCTGCTCAATCTATTCTTGGTGTAAGCTCTGTAAATCCAGATTCAGGACGTTTTGAACAGTATAATCTCTCGCTAACAGATGTAAAACAAAAGTTGAACGCCCTCTTATCTTATAAATATTAAAGAGGCTTGATTATGGCAAAGTTAAAACAATTTAACGGCAGATTTTGTGAATACGATTTTGAGAATGTCTTTATTCAGTATCTTGAAGACGCCGGCTGGACATATCAGGCAGGAGATGATATTGCTCGCTCAAAACTGGATGAAACTCTTATCTTGGAAGATTTGAAATCATTTCTGAAAGATTCTAATCCTGATTTGCCGGAAGAAGACATTACTCAAATCTGCGACACAATGCGTCTTATTGGTGGTCAGACCGAGTTTGAAACTTTGCACAAAGCCTATAATTATTTTATCGATGGGCTCCAATTTACCGGTAGTGATGGAATTCCTCGCACAATAAACTTTATAAATTTTGCCGATGCGGACAAAAATATTTTTAAGGTTGTAAATCAGTTCACTGTAGAATACATAAATAACAACGAAAAGAAAAATCGCCGTCCGGATGTTCTCCTTTATGTTAATGGATTTCCGCTTTGTATTATTGAGCTGAAAAATCCAGCTGATGACAAGGCAACGATTCACGATGCATTTGAGCAGATTACAGTCCGCTACTGGAGAGATATTCCTCATCTTCTTCATTACTGTCCTCTGGCATGTATCAGTGACGGAGTAAAAACAAGGCTTGGCACTGTAAAAACTCCTTATGAGCATTTTTATACATGGCGGCGAATTAACGATGACCAGCCAATTGCAGATTCTTCTTTAGATGAATTTGAATGTCTCGTATATGGCGTTTATGCACCTGCTCGATTCCTTGAAATATTTAGAGATTATGTATACTTTCAAGATAAAATCTTTGATTCTAGCGAAGTTGAAATTGTCTGCCGTTATCCTCAGTTCTTTGCAACAAGACTTTTAAGAGAAAGCATAAAAAAATCGGTTATCACTCATAGTGGAAAGGGTGGAACTTATTTTGGAGCAACAGGCTGTGGGAAGACTTATACAATGGCATTTTTGGCTCGTCAGCTTAGTCTCCGTTGTACAAAAGAACTTGGTTCTCCGACCGTCTTAATGATTGTAGACCGCGAAGACCTTCAAAAGCAGGGAATAAAGTTATTTGGAAAATCAAAAGAGTTCCTGAGCCTCGGTGAAGTAAAAGTTGTAAAGACTCGAAAAGAACTTAGGAATGAATTAAAGATTCGTGTGTCCGGTGGATTTTATATTACGACGATTCAAAAATTCTGTGATAGAAAAGATGACCCGATTGGCTTAATTAATGAAAGGAATAACATTATCTGTTTTAGTGATGAAGCCCATAGAACTCAGCTTGAAAACGCAAAACAGATTAAGTTCACCAAAGATGCAGACCAGAATATGAAAGCCTTAGTTTCTAAACCATATGCAAAAGTTCTTAGAGAAGCACTTCCGAATGCAACTTTTGTCGGTTTTACAGGAACTCCAATCGATGAGACATATCAGACTTTTGGCGAAGAAATTGATCGCTACACAATGGATCAGGCAGTGGCAGACGGGCTAACAGTTCCAATCAAATACCATCCACGCATTGCAAAAGTTCTGGCAGATCCAAAAACTGTCGCTCAGATTGAAGCTTATTACAAAAAGTGTGCGGATGAGGGAGCAACAGCAGAAGATATAAAAGCCAGCAAAGAAGCCATGAGTTCTATGGAAATTATTCTTGGTGAACCAGGAAGACTTTCAAAACTTGCAATTGATATTCATGACGATTTTACCAGTCGCTGCGAAAAAGATCCTGAACGTGTTCAAAAGGCAATGATTGTCTGCGCAAATCGAAAAATTGCTTATGACCTTTTGTGTCAGTTCAAAGAAAAATATCCCGAATGGTTTGTAGAAAAAAAGCATCCTGATGGAATGAACATGGATGCAGAAAGACTTTCTGAACTAAAGGATATGCCATATATTGCAATGGTCGCCAGTGTCGGTTCAAATGATAAAGAAGAAATGTACAACTATCTTGGCGGCGTAAAAAATGATGAACGAAGTGACAAACTTGATGTTGCATTCAAGCAACCGGAATCAAACCTTCGTCTTGTTATTGTAGTTGATATGTGGATTACTGGGTTTAGCGTTGATACTTTGACTTACATGTATAACGACAAGCCCCTTCAAAAGCACGGACTTATTCAGACAATCAGTCGTGTAAACAGAAAATACCCGGGAAAAGAATTCGGCCTTATCATCGACTATATCGGTATTCGAGAAAATATGCTTGAAGCAATGAAAGTGTATGGCGGCGGACAAGGAGGAAAAGGTCCTTCTACTGATGACATTGAACAGGCTAACGAAATCTTCCGTGAAAATCTTGAAATCATAAAAGCTCTTTTCAAAGAATTCGATTTGAATCCTTTTATTGATGTAAACACAACTGACATTCAAAGATACAAACTTTTGAATTTAGCCGCAGAGTATGTTTATAAATCTACAGAAGAATTGAACCTTGAAAACAAGGGAACAAAAGCAGCAAAGAAAGTTTCTTTCAAAACCTATTTCTTGAAAATAGTAAAAAGACTTAGAGCCGCTTACGATATTTGCCAGCCTTCAGGAGAACTTTCTGAAGAAGAATCTGCATTGGCTCAGAGCTTTATGGCCATTGCAGGCTTTGTTCGCAAGATGAGCGGAACAAGCGATTTAGATACAGATTCAATGAACAAGTATGTGGCAAAAATGGTTGAAGAGGCTCTTAAATACAGCAATGTGGAAAACATTCTTCAGGAAGGAAACCAGGTAGATATTCTTGGTCCGGAATTCTTGGAACGACTCGCTGATGTTAAAATGCCTGCAACTCGACTTGAAGTCTTGATGAAGCTCCTCCGAAAGAAAATTACTGAATATGGAAAAGTAAATAAGGCATCCGCAAAGAAATATAAAGACATGCTGGATGAAACGATAGCTCAGTATCACGACAGGAGAAAAGCTCTTTCCGCACAGGAAGCAGGAGACACTCAGGATGTTACAGCAGACCAGATTATTGCAAGCGCAACAATTCAGGCAGAAACAATTCTTAAAGATTTGAACGAGGACAAAGAACGCTTTAGAAAACTTGGACTTACATTTGAAGAAATGGCTTTCTATGACATTTTGATAAAAATGCGGGATGAAAAAGATTTCGAATATGGCGAAGATGTTTTTGATGCAGATGTCGGCATTATGGTAAACAGGAAAATTCAGAAGCTTGCAAAAAAAATTAAAGAGTTGATTGATTTGAAATCTAGCTTCACCGACTGGCTGAACAATACAAATGTCCGCAATCAGCTAAAATCAGATATCAAGTTCTGTCTGTTTGATAACGGATATCCACCAATTTATTCTCAGGATGTATTTAATCAGGTAATGGAACAGGTGGAGAATTATAAAACTTATGAGGAAGAGTAGGTGAGCATATAATAATCTCAAAATTTTAAATTAACAGTTTAATGATTTTTGTTTTACATATTATAAAATTATGAATGAGGTAAAACAAAATTATCTATTTAATAAATAAAGCAAATGATATTGAATATTTCATTGAAGGCATTTCTGCTGTCTGCAATGACAAGAGCTTAATTACGAAAAAAGTCAAAGAACGATTTGACTCTGAATATTCAAAATTAATTGATTATCTCCTTCTACTGGAAAATGAAAAGTTTAATGTAAAAGTTCTCGCTGCAGCACTTAACAATCGGGAATTGGAAAATGGATTTTTTAGATTTGAATTAAAATGTGCTGAAAGAAATAATCTTGTAATCGTTACCGGATATTCTGATAATCTAATTGAACTTGATAGAGCAATTAAACAGAAAGTGTGTATGTTTACTTGAATAATTTTCTAACTCGGTTTTAACTCGGTAATTTGAATTAAAAATAATTCTAACTCGACAAACTGAGTTAAAACTGCATTATTGAGCCGATAAAATCACTTCTTCTTACTTATATGAGCCGATAAACTTGATTTTTGAGCCGATATATCTTATCATTTTTATAAGTTTGAGCCGATAAATAAGAAAACCCGTTCTGAAACTTCAGATTCTGAACGGGTTACACTAAAAGGTGATGTTCAAAACCGCGATATTTAAGCGGGTTTGAACTCAACGACATGTTTACATGTCAAATATAAGAGGCGAAATATGGAATACATACTTAATAAAAAAAATATCCCGATTCTAAGATATGCAGAAAATAAGGGCTACATTGAAGTTCTGCAGGTTTATAATAAGGAACATTTGCCGGTTGCTCTGTTTCTCAATGGAAAACCTTCTGCAGATAATCTTTATGCGCTGAATGAAAAAATGGAGCAGTTCCTGGATAACCGCCTCATTCCTTCTACCCGGCCTCATTTTAAGGAAGCATTGGAAGAACTTGAAATACCTTCAAATTATGAACTTGCCAAAAAGAGCTGGTTTCTGAGCCTTTCGGATCAGTACTGGATTTGTCCTGTTGAGCTTAAAGACAAACTTTTCTGGGAAGATATTAATTTTTTTACTAATGATTATGATCCTGCACTCGGATTACGCCTTACAAGTAATTCAAAAAGCCTGAACAGGAACTCCAGTTCATACTCCCCTGATAATGCGACTAACGGAGAACTTTCCAAACGCTGGTTCAAAAAAGATGGAATCAATTATCTGGAAAAAGCTGGAACCGGAACCGAGCAGCAGGAACCTTTAAATGAAGTCCTTGCCTCTGAAATTTGCAAGCGTCTCAATATTGCTTATGTACCTTATTATCTTACAATTCGTGATGATAAATATTTTTGCTATTGTCCAGATATGATTGATGAATCAACTGAACTGGTTCCAATGAATGCAGTTTATCAGGATTTGCATTTAATCGATGGAAAATTCTACGACTATGAAGAGCTTATAAAACGCTGCAATGAAATGAAGATTCCCAATGCGGAGGCGGATTTATTAAAAATCATTCTTGTAGATTATATAATGGCAAACATCGACCGCCATTCTTATAATATCAGCTTTATAAGGGATTCAAATACTCTTCAGTGGAAAGGACTTGCTCCGGTTTACGACACAGGAAAGTCCATGTTTTTAAATCATCTTGATTTTGAAATGAATATGATATCTTCAGGTCAGATTGGTGCAAAACCTTTTTACGAAACCCAGTCAGAGCAGATAAGCAGGCTTCCTGTTTCTAAAATTGCGTCCTATATCAATCTTGAAAATCTTGATGGAATCGACAAGTGGTATACTGATTTCCTAAAACCTCTTAAACGACTTACAGAAGAAAAAAAAGCCGCTCTGGTAAAAAAACTACGAGAAAGAATTGAAGAAACAAAATCAATCCTTTCATCGTATAAAACAGATACTCCAAGTGCAAAAGAAAAACTTTCGAATGCAGATCTGGTTTATGCAGCGTTAAAACAAAATCCAAAACAGACAAAGGAAGAAGTTTCTAAAGCAACAGGCCTTTCAAGAGCAACAATCACTCGCACTTACAGCGAACTTGAAAAACAGGGAAAGATTCATCGCGTTGGTTCAAATAAGACGGGGTATTGGGAAGTTTTCTAAAATTCAAAAACGCAACTTTGCGTTCACCCTGATTGCAAAAATTTTCCCGATGTCATGCAAATTTTAGCTCTCCCCTGGTGAAAAAATCTGCACAAATAATATTACAAGTAGTTAAATTATTATGTTAATTTTAAATATTTCCCACGTTAAATATAACTTTTTCACAAATTTTCCATCATAAAATTGTTGAAGAAAAAAGCCTCTAAAATTTGGTCAAAAATTCGATTTGGCATTTTTACCCCGAATTTGGACAAAAATACCTTGAAATTGGGCAAAAAAAACTTTTTTTTTGTATATATTTATTTTTCGGCCAACTGTATCATTTTGAATGTACTGGAAGTTCCAGGAGGTGCTGCATGAACGAAAACGCTTTTATAGCGGCTTTACAGGATATAAACAATCATCCTGTGAGATTTGGTGAATGCACAATCACATTTACTTTTCATGATGGACGTCTGCAATATTACACGCTCACAACATCGGAACGAAAGAATGTTGCAGAACTAAATGCCGGTTATAAAAAAATGGAGAACATGCCGAATGGAAAAATTGCATGAAGAAACTAAAACTTCATCGCACTTTTACATTCTGATTTCATCTGAGGTGATAACAAATCCAGAACTAACAGATGGAGCAAAGCTGTTATACGGAGAGATATTATTTCTCTCTTCAAAAAAGGATTATTGTTTTGCTACCAACGATTATTTTGCAAAACTGAATTCCGTAAGCAAGCGTACCATAAATAACTGGCTGCTTGAATTACGGAATGCCGGACTGGTCAGCTCGGAAATAATCAGGAATGCATATAATCGTCAGGTAGAAGACCGTAAGCTTTTTATAAAAAGGGATTACTCCATTCAGGTGCAAGTTTATGTGGAAAAAACTCCACCATGTGAAAATGACGGACCATCAAAACTGATTTTTGGGAAACATAAAAATGTTTTTCTGACAGAAGCTGAAAAATCTGAACTACTGCAGAATTGTACAAAGGCAATTTTTTATCAGGAAACGGATTCTTATTCAATCTGGAAAAAAGAAAACAATGCAAAACCAAAATAGATGAAGTAAGCCAGGATACACTGGACAATTTACCATTTTAGATTTGCATAAAGGGAGGAGCAGCAGAAATGGAAAGCATTAAAACAATGAATGATTTTAAAATTCCACAATTCACTTTTATATCAATACCAGAGCAGGACGAATTTGTTCGCCAGAAAGAAGCGGAATCTGAAAGAGAACGCCAACTCGAATTGCTTGCAAAAAAGAAACAGGAGTTCGAAAGCAGCGGAGTTCCGAAACGCTACTGGAATGAATCATTTAATACCTGGAAGACAAGAAACAAAGATGATGAAATTAGACTTCAAATAGTCATTGAATATTCACGTCAGAAAAGTAATGATTCCGTACTTCTGCTTCTTGAACCAAAAGGTGTTGGAAAAACACATCTTGGAGCTTCAATTATTCGGGAAGCTGGCGGAACTTTTATTTCGGTAGAAGAAATGATTTTCAAATATGAATGTTCAATGGATTTTCATTCGGAAACAAACCGGGTAAATCTGATGAATTTTTATTCGACTACAACAATGCTTGTTATTGATGAAATCGACCGTTCAATGCAGTAGGCAAAAGAATATGCAATTTTGAATTATATTCTTCGCCGCCGATACGAACACATGCTTCCAACAGTTTTAATTTCAAATCCTAAGAAAGAAGATTTGCTTAAGAAGTTGGGAGATGCGGTTGTGGACCGGCTGACAGAAACCTGCAAATCAGTTGAGTTTGTTGGTGAAAGCTACCGCCTCGGAAAAAGGAAGATTGCTTAAAGGAGAGAAATCCGCCAGATGGCGGATAACTGAATGAAAGTTATAAAGAAAGATATAACCGATAAAATCTATTCAAAATATATAAGAGATTATCCTTCGATCAATACTGTTAGGAAGCAAAGTATTCAGATAATTGTTGATTTGTTTTTACAGACCGTAACAGAAGAACTTCTTGTAGGAAATACGGTTGGACTTCGTGGTTTTGGAGTTTTTGAACGAAAACTCCAGAAAGCACGATTCTGGACTAAAGATTCAAGAAACGGAAATTACATAGATTTCTTTGAGCACTACAAAGCAACTTTCCGCCGGGGTGAAAAATTAAAAGCCCAGATGAAAGAAATCCTCGTTCAAAAATCCTAAAACTAAGAAGAAACACTATCCCACCGGCCGGCGGAAAATAAGGTTTGACATATATACCATCTGGTATTATCTTACATTTGATAAACACATTGTTTTATTCAAACAAAATGGAGGTGCTTATTTCAGAATCAAAACGCGGTGGTGCAAGACCAGGAGCCGGAAGACCTGCAACTGGAAAGACAACTGAATACATCACCCTTACTCTCCCAAAAGAACTGGCTCATAAAATACGCACCCAGGCAAAAGAAAGAAATATGACACTAAGCGCATATTGCATCGAATCTCTGGAGCGATTTTCTAATCAGATAGATGAGGAACCTGCAGAATATAAAACGCACTAGGAGTCCGCCCATGAAGTGCTATATTCTCCGATGGAATCCCGAACGCAATACTTTTAAGCAGAAAGATTTTGAGGAATTCCAAGCTGACTTTTACAATGCCGAAGAACATTCTCTCCGCTGGGAAGTTGAACAATGGGAAGAAGTCGAAAAAGGTTCATTTTAGTTCAGTACAATATAGCCAACGAAGGAATTGCTATGGTTGGGAAATTCGCATCAAATCCATATGAAAGATTAAATCCCAAAACAGGCAAAACCGTTCATGTTGCTGATTTAGAAGTGCTTTCTGTTTTCGATAGAGGACCTGATTCCAAAATCCTGGTTACTTTCCAGCTTGAAAAAGAATTCCCGGAAATAAACAGGCATGAAGGTATTAATGGTGAGTTGATTGATAATTTCGTAGCCGACCGGCTGACATTGCGAATTAACGATGAACTTCAGGCACGGGATATTTGGGATAGATGGACTTTCGGAGAGTTTATGGGGATGGAGATGTATTATTCTGCTGTAGGTACTTGCCAGGGATAATGCCAGATTATGTCACAATCACCAGTCGATTTTCTAGTAAAAACAAAGTATTGGTGGTATAATTAAAAGATAAAGTTATGTCAGATATCGGCTATTCAGAAAAAGATTTTGAAAACTACATTGTTAATCTTCTCACCTCAAAAAGTGGTTACATCCACGGAAACAACAATGATTATAATCCTCAAAAATCGATTCTGGCACAAAACTTCATCTCCTTTATAAAATCAACACAACCTGACAGCTGGACATGCCTGTGCGATAAGTTTGATACAGAGCAGGAAGCTCAGGAGAAACTTATTGACGAGTTGATTGCCTCTCGGAAATCACAGGGCACACTGGATTTATTCAGAAAAGGTTTTACTTTTCGTTCCATCCAGTTTGATACAGTCTACTGGAAACCGGAAAACAATTTAAATCCCGAAACTATAGACCTATATAATAAGAATATCTTTACAGTAATAAACCAGCTGATTGGAGATGCAGGCAAATCTGTACATACCCCAATTCCAGACATTGTGCTTTTCATAAATGGAATCCCTGTTGTAACAGCAGAATTAAAATTTGAATTGCAGGGACAGGGTTATAGTGAAGCTGAAACTCAGTATAAACTACGCAGTCTTGCTGAACCTTTATTCAAATTCAAAACAGGACCTCTTGTTCATTTTGCCGTAGATACCGCAAACGCCTCAATGACAACAAAACTTTCAAGTTTTGGAACAAACTTTTTGCCTTTTAATCTTGGAAGTAATGGAGCAGGGAACCAGGGCGGAAAGGGAAATCCCAAAGCTGCAGAAGGTCATTTTGCGACAGATTATCTTTGGGAAGAAGTGCTTTCAAAAGACAGCCTGCTAGATATTTTACAATCTTTTGTGACAATAGAAGTTGAGCCAAAAACAAAAGACGAGACTTTGATTTTCCCTCGTTATCATCAGCTGGATGTTGTTCGAAAACTTCTTAAAGATGTTGAAGTAAACGGTTCAAAGAAAAATTACCTTATTGAACACAGTGCCGGCTCTGGAAAATCAAATACAATTGCCTGGCTGGCTTTTCATTTGAACAATCTTTATTTTGCAGGAAAGAATGAAAAAGTTTTTGATACAATCATCGTATTAAATGACCGTCGTGTTCTTGATAAACAAACCCGCAATACAATCATGTCATTTAATCCAAAAGATGGAACGGTAAAAATTGCAAAAAAATCATCTGACATAACTGATTTTATAAAACTTGGAAATGTAATTATCATAAGCACGATTCAAAAGTTTCCTTTGATTTATAAAGAACTTGAAGAACTCAAAGCTCAAAATCCAAACCGTCGTTTTGCAGTTATTGCAGATGAAGCTCATCAGTCGCAGACAGGCACTGCTGCCGGAAAAGTAAAAATTGGACTTGGCTCTGATGCTGAATCGCAAATAAAAGCAGAAGACCAGGATGACATTCCAGAAGAAGGTGATGCAACAGACGAAGAACAGGAAAAAATCCTACGACAGGTTGCAACCGGTAAGCAGTCAAACATGAGCTTCTTTGCTTTCACAGCAACACCAACAGGCCAGACACTTCAAATGTTTGGCGTTCCTTGTAAAATGATTGATCCAAAATCTGGAAAAGAAGTAGACGGCTACAGACCATTCCATGTTTATTCAATGCAGCAGGCAATCGAAGAAAAATACATTCTCGATGTACTTGTAAATTATTCTACATACAAACAGTATTATAATCTTCGAATAAAAAATGAAGATGATGATAATCAGTATGATTCAAAAACAATTTATGGCATGGCGGCAAAATATGTTGCAGAACATGAACATAGAATTTCAAAAATCACTGACATCATAATAGAACATTTTGAACAGACAGGATGTAAAACTATAGACGGCAAAGGTAAAGCCATGGTTGTTACCTCTTCCAGAAAAGAAGCTGTTTTGTATGCCCGTACTTTAAGAGATAAACTTTCTCAAAAAGGTCATTCAAACTGGGGTGTGTTAGTTGCATTTTCTGGTGACATTGATGGTAAAACAGAAAGCCAGATGAATTCCTTTCCTATTAATCCGCTGGCAGAAGATGGAGATATAATTACAGAAAACCAGACACCAGAAGCCTTCAAGCAGGATAAATATCGCTTTATTGTTGTAGCAGATAAATATCAGACAGGATTCAGCGAAAAGCTTTTGAGTGTAATGTATATTGATAAACCATTGCATAATATAAAGGCCGTTCAGACTTTAAGCCGCCTGAACAGAACAATGGCAAATGAAGCAAAGCTTGCAGAACGAGACTGTTTTATTCTTGATTTTGTAAACGACAGAGAGGAAATAAAAGAAGCCTTCCAGACATATTACGGAAAGATTGAACTTGAAGGTGAATATACAATAGAAGAATTAAAAGCGCTTAAAGCCAAAATTGACAAATACGCAATCATCGAAGAAACAGAAGTTGAGCAATACATTCAGATTCTAAATGAATTAGTTGCAAAAAATGCAGACCTTACAAAAGATAACATTGCTCAAAAAACAATGAATCTTGTTTCAGACTTTGTTGCCAGATTCAAAAAACTTAAAGATGAAGATAAAAAAGAGTTTAAGCACAAGTGCATCCGCTATGTAAAAATCTTTATGTTCCTGCAGAATATTCAGAATATAAAAGATGCACCTCTAGTAAAACTTGGACTGTATTTACGACTCATAAATCCTCTTTTACGCATTAAATATATCAATCCTCCGGAAGTAATTAAACCTTCAGATATCCGAAGGCTCATAGAACTTTCTGATTACAAGATTGATTTTGAAATGACAGAAGCAATCCGGCTTGTAGCAGATGATGGCTCTATTGTTCAGCCAAGCCCAGACGGAGGCGCAAAAGATCCTCCAAAACCAGCTCCTACTACTGTTCAGGAAATGGTAAGCAGAATTAATACCCGTTTTGGAACAGATTTTACAGATGAAGATATTGTACCTGCCCTAAGTGCCTTTAAGAAAAGTTTTGCAGCAGATAAGGAATTCTGTAATACAGGACTTTTAAAACAATATCCAAAATATGAACTCAAGTATAATGGTAATGATGGACTGACTGTATTTGTAAATACTGCCTTGTCTTCACCAGAAATTACTGATAAAGTTCGCGATGTTCTTACATCAAATGAAGAATTTTTATATTCATTCAAAGATGAAATCAGAATGCCAATTTACGAGCATCTTACACATAAATTACACATAGCATAAAAAGGAAATAAAAATGTCACTTACATCGAATGTTACTGAAAAAGCAAACCTTCTTTGGAACATTGCAGAAAAGCTAACAGGCTCATATAAACCACACGAATACGGTCTTGTAATTTTACCGCTCACCGTTATCCGCCGTTTTGACTGCATTCTTGAACCAACACACGAAAAAGTTCTTGCAAAAGCCAAAGAAATTGAAAAGATGCCGGAAGCAATCAAGAGCGTTCAGTTTCAGCAGATTACAGGACATCCTTTTTATAACACATCAAATTTTACTCTTAAAACTCTTGTAGAAAATCCAAATCAGATAAACAAAAATTTTGAAAATTATCTCGATGGATTTTCTGCAAATATCCGCGAAGAAATAATCGCTAAGTTCAATTTTGCAGAACAGCTCAAACGCCTTAAGCAAAAAGACCTGCTTCTTATAGTGCTTCAGGAATTTGTAAGCGAAAAAGCAGACTTCAGCCCTAAGAAAATCAGCAATATCGAAATGGGTTATATTTTTGAAGAATTGATTAGAAGATTCTCCGAAGCTCACAACGAAGATGCCGGTCAGCACTACACTCCGCGCGAAGTTATTGAACTTATGACAGAGCTTTTGTTTATTGATGATGAAGATATCCAGAAGAAAAAAGAATGTTCAAAATCAATTTACGACCCGGCCTGTGGAACCGGTGGAATGCTCAGCGTTGCAAGTGAATACATAGAAACCCGAAATCTTCCTGTAACACTTGAAAGTTATGGTCAGGAAATTAATGATGAAACATACGCAATCTGTAAGGCAGATATTCTTATAAAAAGCAAAGACGGCAAGCAGGCAGAAAACATTCGTAACGGGAACACCTTGAGTGATGATAAATTTCCAAAGCTTACTTTTGACTATATTTTGAGTAATCCGCCTTTTGGTCGTGAATGGAAAAATGAAAAAGCCGCTGTAGAAAAAGAAGCAGACTTAGGTGAAAACGGACGTTTTGGACCTGGCCTTCCAAAAATCAGCGACAGCCAGATGCTTTTTATGATGAACATCATTGCAAAGATGGATAAAGAAAACGGTAAGGCTGCAGTAATTCATAACGGTTCGCCTCTTTTTACAGGAGATGCCGGAAGCGGAACAAGCAATATCCGTAAGTATATTCTGGAGCACGATTTACTTGATGCAATCATAGCCCTGCCAAATGATATTTTCTACAACACAGGAATTGCAACTTATATCTGGATTTTCAACAACAGAAAATCAGCAGAACGCAAGAACAAGGTTCAGCTCATAAATGCAAACTCTCTTTTTGAAAAACGCCGCAAAGCCCTTGGCAACAAGCGAAACGATATTTCAGAGGCAAATATAAAACAGATTGTAGAGCTTTATAACAAGTTTGAAGAAAACGAACTGAGCAAAATTTTCGATACAAAAGATTTTGGCTACACAACAATTACAGTAGAACGCCCTCTAAAAGATGAAAAAGGAGAGCTTGTTCTAAAGAACGGAAAAAAACAGCCAGATTCAAGTTTGCGCGATACAGAAAATGTTCCCCTCAAAGAAGATATAAAAGAATACTTCAAACGAGAAGTTCTTCCTTTTGCCCCAGATGCCTGGATAGATGAAAAAAAGAATGTAGTGGGCTACGAAATTCCTTTTACAAGATATTTCTACAAATACGAAGCTCCAAAGCCAAGCGCCCAGATTATGGATGAAATAAAGGAACTGGAAAAAAATCTTGCTGGCAGCCTTACAGAAATTTTTGGAGAGTAAAAATGACAAAAAAAGATTATTTGACAATACACCAAAAATGCACTATCTTAAAAGTAAGAAAACCTTGCACGCCTCTAGATACCTTTTATGGTCTCAATGCGCACCCAGCGAGGTTCTTTTTTTGTCCGGGAACTGCTTCAGATTTAAAAGGAAGGCACAGATGAGCAAAAAGCAGTACACCAAACCGCCGCTTCCTTTAGATGAACAGGCCCAATTACTTCTCGATCGTGGCTTAAAAGGTATCTCAAAAGAAGATCTTATTCAAAAACTCGAAAATATAAATTATTACAGATTACGAGGCTATACATATCCTTATCAGAATAATTATGTAGATAATACTCCGTTTTTTCCAAATTCAAAATGGGAATTTATTTGGAATGATTATATTTTTGATTCCAAATTGCGAAACCTTGTTACGGATGCTCTCGGACATATTGAAGTTTCATTAAGGACTCAACTTGAGCTGGAAATGTCTTTGGCTCACGGTTCAAGATGGTATACAGATTTAACTCTTGCTTATGATGAAGATCTATTTAATAAAAATCTTGATGAATTAAATGGACATTGGAACCGTTCACGAGAAAGATTCAAAGAACACTACGAAAGCGAGTATGACACTTCATACCCGCCCCCTGCATGGATGATTTTTGAAACAACGACATTTGGTACAGTTTCAAAAATTTATTCAAACATAAAAAAAGAGCAAACAGTCACACGGATTCGATTTTGCTAACGCAAAATCAGGAGTAAATATGTTGGAGAAGGAAGAATTGACTGGTAAAATTATAAATGCCTGTATGGAAGTTCATAATGAACTTGGAAACGGATTTCTTGAGGCGGTTTATCAAGAGGCATTGGAAGAGGAATTTAAAATTCAGCAGATTCCTTATAAAAGAGAACAGCTTTTGCCAATACTGTATAAGGGAAAAGAACTTAACAAAGAATATTATGCGGATTTTATCTGTTTCGATGAAATCATAGTGGAATTAAAAGCGGTAAGTACCCTTTCTAAACCTCACAAGGCTCAGGTTCTAAATTATCTCAATGCAGCTGACAAAGAAATAGGATTATTGATTAATTTTGGCGAAACTTCTCTCAAATGGGAACGAATAACAAAATTCAAAAAAAGGAATTACGTTAGTAATTCCGAATCCGTGTGGCAATATAAAGGAAACAAAGATGAAAAACAGCGGCGTAGAATGGATAGGCGAAATTCCTGAGGAGTAAAATATGGCAAAGTTTACAGTAAAAGATACAGAAATTACAGTCGTAAAAATAAAAGATGAAGATTATCTTTGTCTTACAGATATGCTAAAAGCCAAAGATGGGGATTTTTTTATTACTGACTGGCTTAGAAACAGAAATACACTTGAGTATATAGGAATTTGGGAAAAAGTTTATAATCCAACTTTTAATTATGGCGAATTCGCCATAATTAAAAGTCAGGCCGGATTAAACAGTTTTAAAATCAGTGTAAAGGAATTTGTAGAAAAAACAAATGCAATAAGTATTCAGGCAAAAGCAGGACGATATGGTGGAACTTATGCACATAAAGACATTGCTTTTGAATTTGCAATGTGGATAAGTCCTGAATTTAAAATCTATATTGTAAAAGAATTTCAGCGGCTTAAAGCAGAAGAACAAAAGCTGCTTGGATGGTCTGCAAAACGAGAATTAGCAAAAATCAATTACAGAATACATACAGATGCTATTAAGCAGAATCTCATTCCTCCAGAGCTAAGTCCAGCCCAAAAATCATTTGTATATGCAGATGAGGCCGACATGCTTAATGTTGCCATGTTTGGTATGACAGCAAAACAATGGCATGAAGCAAATCAAGATTTAAAAGGAAATATTCGAGATTATGCAACAATTAATCAATTAATCTGCCTTAGTAATATGGAAAATCTGAATGCAGTTTTTATAAATGACGGAATGCCACAAAGCGAACGACTTGAAAAACTGAACAAAATCGCAATTCAACAGATGAAAGTACTGGAAAACATCGAAGACAAAAATCTTCTTACGGACGGCAACAAATGAAAAGCAGCCACACGGATTCGATTTTGCTAACGCAAAATCAGGAGTAAATATGTTGGAGAAAGAAGAATTGACTGGTAAAATTATAAATGCCTGTATGGAAGTTCATAATGGACTTGGGAACGAATAACAAAATTCAGAAAAAAGGAATTATGTTAGTAATTCCGAATCCGTGTGGCAACATATAAGGAAACAAAGATGAAAAACAGCGGCGTAGAATGGATTGGAGAAATTCCTGAGGATTGGGAAGTAAAGCGAGGAAAGGAATTATTTTTTGAAATAAATGACAGATGTAAAAATCCTGAGAATTATCCTTTATTATCGGTATCTGAATATTATGGGGTTGCTCCAAAATCTGAGAAAATAGATGAAGGTGACTTCATTACACACGCAGAGACCTTAGATGGATATAAAATATGCCAGGAAGGCGACATTGTACAAAATATCATGCTTGCATGGAAAAGAGCTACTGGCATGAGTAATTACGAAGGTCTAATCAGTCCTGCTTACTGTATTTATCGTCCATTCAAAGGTGTTGATTCAAAATATTATCACTATCTATTTAGAACAGATGTATATGCTGATTTATTCAAACAATTTTCAACAGGAATAATTGACTCTCGATTACGATTGTATCCAGCGAAGTTTTTATCATTAAAATATGCCTATCCCCCAAAATCCACCCAGCAGCACATCGCCTCATATCTGGATAAAAAATGCAACAAAATAGAAGAAACAATCCAGAACCAGCAGCAGGTAATAGAAAAACTAAAAACCTACAAACAATCCCTAATCACCGAAGCCGTCACCGGCAAAATCAAAATCCAAAACGGCAAAGTCTGTGGAAAATATGAAAGCTATAAAGACTCTGGTGTAGAATGGATTGGAAAGATTCCGAGTGGGTGGGAAGTAAAAAAACTGAAACATATTGCAGATTCATTTTCAAAAGGTAGTGGCATAACCAAAGAAGAAATTGTAATAAATGGTGATATACCTTGTGTAAGATATGGAGAATTGTATACAAAATATGATTATCATTTTACAAAATGTCAGACAAGAACTAATTTGAAAAAAATTGAAACACCTAAATATTTTTCACATGGAGATGTTCTTTTTACATGTACAGGAGAACTTGTTGAAGAAATCGGAAAAAGTATTGCTTACTTAGGTAATGAAAAATGTCTTGCTGGTGGTGATATTATTGTTTTAAAACATTCTCAAGATCCAATGTTTATGGGATTTGCCCTTGATAGCAAATATGTACAAGGTCAGAAAAGTTTTGGAAAAACAAAATTGAAAGTTGTACATATTTCATCTGGAGAAATAGCTAGACTTTTAATTGTTCTTCCACCAAAGGAAGAGCAAAAAGAAATCGCCGACTATCTCGACAAAAAATGCACAGCCATCGACACCGCCATAGAACAAAAACAAAACTTAATAGAAAAACTAACAGAATATAAAAAGTCCCTGATTTACGAATGTGTAACCGGGAAGAAGGAGATATAAAAGTATGAATATATCAATAAATATAAATTCAGCAGGGAAAAGTTCATGAATATGAATGAATATTTTGATTGCATTATAAAAATAATTGCTGAAAAAAAATGGAATTCTCCTGGTATAATACCAAAATGTTTTTTAAATAAGGCAATAAATTTAGGAAAAGGATTTACCGATATAGAAAGGGATTTTTTTATTAAAATGCTAGAAAAATTTGATATTTATCCAGATCCAAAATATCAAGATTATTTAGAGGAAATACTTAATCACATCAATATAACAGAAAAAAAAGTGTATATTGCACCTTTGTTATCACAAGTAGATAAGAATAATCTTTACAAAAGTTCACATTATATAGTTAGGATGTTCAAATCTACATATATTAAACAACTTCCCTTATTTGATAACAAAACAGTGATGTTATATCAAAATGATTGTATCATAGATGAGGATTCACTACTAATTCTTGTTGATGATTTTATAGGAACAGGTATGACAGCACATAGTTGTATTTCTTATTATGAATCAATTGGTATTTCAAAATCAAAGATATTGGTTATTTCATTTGTTATAATGGAAACTGGGTTAAAAAAACTCAATAAAGAAAATATAAAAGTGGAATATTTAAAGAAATATAATAAATGCATTTCTGGAAATTATGATAGAAAAATAGCGCAGAAACTTATGAATGTTAATGAAGCTATTTGTTTAAGAAATAATATTGAAAAACCTCTTGGATTTCATAACAGTCAAGCTTTGATAGGAATGCAAAGAACTCCGAATAATACGCTTCCAATATTTTGGGATAATAAAATATTATATCCGCTATTTCCGAGGGATTAAAAAATGAAAGAAGCATTATTGAAGCAAATATTAATCTGTATAAAAAAGAATCTCCCATTTTCTACTATCGCAAATAAAAAATATAGTTTTGGTCAGATTGGAGAAATGATTTTACAGGCAGAAGAAGAAAACTATATAAAATATGAAAATGGAAATTATCAACTGACTGAAAAATCAAAAACGATTTTTGATTCGTTAAAACCTTTTGAAGAAAAAAGTTCAAGGAAAAAATATTATTTAAAAACAGCCATATCTATTGATGATATATATATACCTAAATATAATGGAGGAAATTAAAGAGAAATATAGAGAACTAGCCATTTGCAGTAATGCATAGAATTACGAGTCGTAATTCGAGACGAGAACACCCTTTAAACGTAGGTCAAAAGCCTTCGTATGATTTGGAAAATCATCTCAGTCTTTTGACCTACGTATAGAAATCTGACGATTTCTATACGAAATGTGTAAGAAGTAGTCCTCTATTTTCTCTTTTTTTTATATATGGATTGGGGAAATTACCAAAAACGTTTTAAGATTTCAGCAAAAAAAAGAAATTTGCCTGACTCATTTATTTCTGAATGTTTGGATTATGCAAAAAAATTATATGATAACAAAGTTCCTATGATTTTTGATACAGAACATTTGTCTCTTTTACTAGGTTGTAAAATACAATTTCTTTATAAAATTACTAATAATTTAGAAAAGAATTATAGAATATATAAAATTCCAAAACATAACGGAAAACTGAGAACAATTACAGAACCTTATAATGATTTAAAAAATATTCAACAGTGGATTCTTGTAAATATTTTACAAAAAATTCCAATTAGTATTTATGCAAAAGCATATAGTCCTAATACATCTTTGAAACATAATGTACGTTTTCATGTAAAACAACCGATTGTAATAAAGTTAGATGTTAAAGATTTTTTTCCTTCTATTCATCAAATATCTTTGGTAAGAATGTTTCGAAAATTTGGATATGAATTAAATCTTTCAAGAATGCTATCTAGACTTTGTACATATGAAGGATATCTTCCTCAAGGAGCTCCAACAAGTCCTTATATTTCAAATATTTATTGTCGAAGAATTGATAATAGAATTGGGAAATATATCACTAAAGCCGGTTTTAGATACACTAGATATTCAGATGACATAACCATTTCAGGAAATATTAGTGATAACCAAATTGGAACAATAATTCAATTTTGCAGGAAATGTTTAGCAGAAGAAGGTTTGAAGTTAAATGAAGAAAAAACACAAATTTTAAGATCTCATCATAGGCAATTAGTTACAGGTGTTATATTAAATCAAAAAATTTCAGCAGGAACAAAAAAAAAGAAGGATATAAGAAAACAAGTATATTTTATAAAAAAATATGGATTAGAATCACATATAGAACACGAGAAAATTGAAAAACAGAATTATGTCTATCATCTAGCAGGATTAATTAATTGGGTATTATTTTTGGAGAATAATAATAAAGAATTTCTTGAATATAAAAAATTTGTAAATGAAATAATAAAACAAATAAATTCATAAATTGAAAAATGAACTTATACTTCCTAATTAACTTGGAGTAGTTTTATGCACGGAGAAGCCAAACTTTTATTAAAATTCCTCGATGGTTCTGATAACCGCTATATCATTCCGGTTTATCAGCGTAATTATGACTGGCGACCAAAACAGTGTGAAAAGGAGTAGTAGAATGATTAATAGTCATGACAAGCAGGTAGATATTATTCGTAATGATCCTGGTGTTATTCTTTCTGTAACAAAAAAATACGACGGAAAGGCTTTTTCTTTTTCTGTTACTTGTTCTCTTCCGATTACATTTGATTATCATACAGATTCGTATATTCATTTATCTTTTTTAATAAATACACCTGCAAAATCATATAATTTTCCTGAAGGTGAAATGGATAAAAGTAATCCTTTTGTCTCATATACTGTAATTATTGAATCTTTTCGTGCAAAACTTACAAATCTTGTAACTCCTAAATATTTAAGAAATCAAGGATTTGCATCTGCAATTCTGGATATAGTTTCTGAAGTGATTAAAGAATATAATAAGTTGATAAAAAGCAAAAATATTCATGATCTTAAAGATTATTCGACAATAGATTCTATAACAGGATATGCAAGCTCTTGTGATGAAGACCCTAAACTTAATAATGAACAACTTAAAATGTTTTACAAAAAGCATGGTTTTGAAATTAATGAGAAAGGTTATATAAAGAAATCATTTACTGAATAAAATCATCGGGGCCGTTGCGGTGGGATTCCCCGCTAGAAGGGGTAGTGGAAAACGCTGAAGGCGTTTGGAGCGAGGGGAACGCTTTCCTCTATTTTATGGAGGTGTAAACATGCAAATCAAGAAATCAGAAAGCCAAGATATTGAATTTAAAGAATCCTGAGATGATAAATATCTGCATTGGGTTTGTGCCTTTGCTAATACTCAGTTCTGACTGGTGGTCTATCTGTCGTTTGCAAAGCTTCTGAAACTTATCGAAAGCTTGCTGCTGAATATAAGGTTGATGGTTTTGTTGGAAATATTGCTGGTACCGAACAAGTAACCGAACAAGTAAAAAAGTTGATTACCTGTTTGAAAGAAAAGACTTTGTCGAAAAAAGAAATCCTTGTTGCATTAGACATGAAGCATCGACCTACATTGGAACAGGATTATATAAAACCAGCGCTTGAATTGGGTTTAATTGAAATGACGCAGCCCGATTCTCCAAGAAGTCCTACACAGAAATATCGGCTAACTAAGAAAGGTAAAAGTTTATAATGGAGTTAATTTAATAAGAGAAAATTCTAAAAATTTGCCGAATTCCTATAAAATTCACTATATTTAAATTATAGTAAAATCTTATAGGAGTGACTATTGCCCAAGTTTTTGTTTTCTAAGGTTGTTGGACAGATAAAAAGATGTTTTCATAAATCTTCTGTAAATAAAAAACTTCATTCTCTCGCTCCAACAGATAATGCAGAAAAGGTTGAGTCATATTTAAAAACCTTAAGCTGGGCGTTACTTAATAGTAAGGCAATTAAAAATATTGCAATTGCTGGTCCTTATGGAGCTGGAAAAAGCAGTATTATAGATACATACATAAAGAAAAATAAGTTCACGCATAAATATCTCAAAATTTCGCTTGCGACCTTTCAAGATTTGAAAGAAGATAAGGATACCACAAAAACAAAAGATGAATTGGAACGGCTTATAGAATTGAGCCTTTTACAGCAGTTTTTTTACCATGAAAAAGATTCTGAAATTCCAGATTCACAGTTCCAGAAGACAAAAAAGAAAACTAAACTGACGCTTTTCATTTATGTGCTTTTAATAATTCTTTTCTGTATTACTTTTGCTTTTGTATTTCAAAATAATACTGTTTCTGATTTTATCTCTAAATACATGCCTTTTTTTTGCAATTTTACAAGCATGTTAGAAAAAAAAGAAATTTTTAAGACGATAGCATCGGTATATATTTTATTGTTTATTTCTGCCTGCATTTATCGTCTAATAAAATTTGCAGTTAGTATTTCTGCATTAAAATTTTCTATTCCTCACGCAGAAATTGAAATAGGCAAGGAAATTAGCAAATCGGCATTAAACACATATCTTGATGAAATTTTATATTTCTTTTCTGTCAGCAAATATGAAGTTGTATTTATAGAAGATTTAGACAGATTTGAGCAATCAGATATTTTTGTAAAACTTCGCGAATTGAACCAACTGATTAATAATTCTAGAAAAGTAAAACAAGATGTTGTCTTTGTCTATGCTATCAAAGACGATATGTTTATGAATAAGGAAAGAACAAAATTCTTTGATTTCATTATCCCTGTAATTCCTGTCATCAATAATTCAAATTCTAAAGACAAATTGCAGACAGTCTTAGAATCTTCATTATATACAATTTCCGAAGACTTGATTAGTGATATTTCAATTTTTATAGATGACATGCGTCTGCTCTATAACATTGTCAATGAGTTTTATCTATATGAAGAGATTTTGGGAAAATCCGAATTATCAAAAGACAATCTGCTTGCAATTATCACCTATAAGAATTTGTTCCCGAAAGATTTTGTTGACTTAATGAAAAACGAGGGGATTCTGTATAAAGCAATTAATAAAAAAAGTGACTATATAAATAAAAGAAGAGCTGAAATTGACGAACAGATAAAGGATGTTCAAAATCAGATAACAAATTCAAAAAATCAAATGCAGAAAAATATAAAAGAATTACGATTGATGTATATTAGTATTGCGGCTGAAAATTTAATGAATAACGGTGGACAATATTTTACAAATGCTTCTGGAAATCGGTTAAATATTTTGCAATTGGTTGAAGATGAAAATTTTGAACTCTTACAAACTAAGAAACTGTATTATTGGTCAAATTATGGAAATCATTTGTTTTCAGTAGATTTTTCTGTAATAGAAAACAAAATTGATTCACAAGAAACTTATGCACAAAAAGAACAAAATATTTTAGATAAACAGAATCCTTCTCGCCTCTACAAAAAACTTGAAGACTTGAAGAATCAAAAAGAACAAGTTCAGAAAAAGACAATTAAGGATTTGATTGTATCTGAAGATATAGAACTTGCTGATATTACAGAAAACAAACTGCATGAAGATCTGATTTACAGACTTTTACACAATGGTTATATCAATGAAAACTATTTGGATTATATTTCAATTTTTCATGAAGGAACTTTGCAAAAAACAGATTATGATTTCTTATTAAAGGTAAAAAGAGGAGTTCCAACAAATCCTGCAGAAAAGCTTTTTGCAAAAGGTGAATTAATAAGACAGATAAATAAATTTGATTTTGAAAAAGAATCTGTTCTTAATTATGATTTATTAGATGCTTTACTCGGAAATGATGAAGAGCAGGAAAAAAGACAATTCTTTTTTAATCAGTTTAGGAAACTTACTGACAAATCTATGGATTTTATAAATTCATTTGTTAATACAACGAAATACCTTGAAAAGTTTATAGAAGAATTATGTTCATCTTGTAATGATATTTGGCTCTCTATTTTTGGTAATCCACAGTTTACAAAAGAGAGACAAAACTATTGGTTTGAGCTTATTATTAAATATGCCAATGTTGATGATATAAAAAACATCTTTCAAAAAAATGATCCTTCAATTTCCAAATATGGAAACTTCTTTTTCATTTGTGATGATTATGCTCGTTTGGAAGAAATAGTTGCATCTCTGAATATAAAGTTTACGAAAATCAATAAAGATACAGAAAC
>ERZ1034973.348-NODE-348-length-33559-cov-9.301904_pt1 | contig 33559 bp, 32 predicted proteins | sample MGYA00520686_ERZ1034973 | MGnify/ENA primary metagenome ERZ1034973 (study PRJEB33766, sample SAMN09781775) | gut metagenome | biome: gut microbiome | host: Homo sapiens | place: Madagascar | study: EMG produced TPA metagenomics assembly of the PRJNA485056 data set...
ATTTCATCCACTTTAAAAATTGCATTTTCAGAATAATTTTTTACAAGCCAGTCATCGTATTCCGTCCAGTTCGGAAAAGACATTTTTTTTACATCGTTCATAAAACCACTTCCTGAGAAAGAACTGAAATCCGCGAATCCGAAAAATCATTTTTTTGAACAAGATTCTTTATTTCTTCCGCAGAATATTTTTCACCAGGATAAAGCGCGACAACAGACCTGTCGCCTTTTAAAAGAAAATTGCGCTCGCCAAAATCTGTATAACGGGTCGCTCCTATTGAAACCATTATTTTTTCAGGAAAACCGGCTTGGTTCAGGTAAAAATTAACATTTTCAGCAGGACCTTCATCTTTTTGAAAATTGATTTTTTCTATCAGCCATGATTCCAGTTTTTCATAGATATACGAATAATCCCGGACCGCGCTGTTTTCTCCGTATTCAAAGATATTTTCACCGCGGACCATAAATGAAGCGATTCTGTAATTATTCAGCACGCTTTTTTCGTCAAAAGAATCCAGAGGAATCAGGTTTTCAGAAATTCCCTTGCTTGATTTTCCCCAGTTTTTCTTAAGACTGATTTTTTTTGCGCCGGCTTTTCTAATCGAAACATCATTTGAAGCGGCGAAACATACCGGCTTAAGGGAAACAATTTTTCCGTCATTCCATTCAGCAGAAAAAACAACAGCACATTCCGGTTCTATTTGAATTTTCTGCTCGTTTTCAGGGAAAACTATTTTTTTTGAGTCGAACGGAAAGACTTCCAGAAATTCAGGAATTCCGCAATTTTTCTTTAGATTCGGAATGTAAGTAGGAAACAATGCCTTGGGAGCATTTTTTTCCAGCGTTTTTACATCCTTAAAATCAGTTGCTTCGCCCGCCTGCTCAAGATGACCGGTAAAATTTCCGGCGACACCAAAGCAGGCGCAGTTTTTCAGGTCAAGCCATTTCATTTTCACTGTTCAGTTTTGTGAAAATCAAGAATTTTTCCAGCGTGCCACAATTTTTCAAGGTCATAAAAATTCCTGGCCGTCTCTGACATAAGGTGAACAACAACCGGTCCAATATCAATAAGATTCCAGTCATCTCCATCAGGGCTTTTTCTATTTGTAACATGAATTTCCATGTCGTTAGCCTTAACATATTCTTTTACCTGTTTGTAAAGTCCCTGCCAGTGCGCAGATGAAGTGATAGTCGCAATAACAAAATAATCTGTCCAGCTGTTCAGCTCCGCAACATCGATTACCGTTACGTCCTTTCCTTTTCCATCTTCAAGAATACGCGCAATCTCCAGGGCTTTCTGCTCTGTTGTCTTTTCCATTTTTTCTCCCGTTCAATCTGCATAAAACTATTCATTGCGCGAGGCACGAACATAGCGGCCGTCAAAATCTTTACCCAGAATAATCGTAAAGTCAACGTCCGCAGAAGTATCGCTTTCTGAGCGCGAAAGGTCAACCTCTTCTTCCTGAATGTTTGTACAATGAATAAAATTTCCTACCATTGAAGCAATTTCTTTATTTCCAATGTGATCGATGATCACAGTTCTTTCATAGTCGTTTCTGTCGGCGTTAACGGCGCTTAAAACATCATAGCTTGCATTCTGGAACAAAATTGAAGTGTTATGGGCAAGCCCCTGAACCGTAGTTCCATTTTTTATCTCAAGCACGTAAACCCGGCTGGCGTATGTTCCGCTGTTGGAAATCAGCATATTGGTGCTCTGCTTTACAGCCTCTTTTATAAACTCGCCGTTGTTCAAAGGAAACATAAGCCTCTGATCATCCATAATTCTGATTCTGCCAGTAACAGTCTGACGCGCGATAGTTTCTGAATCCATATTTGAAATCTGAAAAAGAAGCCGTCGGGCAGCCTCGTCCTTCAGATTAAAATTTATAAATTTTTTAAGCTGCTTAAAATTATTTTTCTTTGCAAAAAGAACGTTTTTCCTGTCATGAAGCATAGAATAAAAGGCAGAAACAACATTCTGATAACGTTCCTGAACATCCGAGTCGGTTTCATCTTCGTTCCTGTACTTTATGTAAGTTGAAATTTTATCGCCGTCCAGAGTAACCGCTCCGGAAGGCAAAAGCCAGCGTTCACCGTCTGAAGAGACAGAATCTACAGGAGCCGGAATAAAAACCCTCATTCCGCCAAGCATATCCGTAATCTTTATAAAATCAGAAAATTTCATCGACATATAAAACGGAATTTTGCATGCAAGAAGTTTTTCAATTTCGTTTCTGTAAACATCGCAGCCTTTTTCCTTGTAAACCTGGTCAATGCGGTCAACACGTCCCAAAGACTGAAAGATTGCGGCGGTATTTCCCGGAATATTGACCGCGGCGGCTTTTCCGGAAACCGGATAATATATCAGGACATTCGTAAATATAACGCTTCCGTCATCATCTTCAAGAATATTCAGACCCCGGACAACCTGGTCATCAGAAAGCATTTCAGCGACATTGTCTTTTTTTAGAGAAACAGCCATTACAACCGAAACGACGGCAATTATAAGGATGATAATTCCAAGAAGTATCGCACCTTTCTGCTCGTCCCTTAATCTTATTCTGTTCATAGACCACCTTCTCCAAGATATTTTAAAAGCTCCTCAGTCTGCGGAGCAATCCTTTTTCCTTTTTTTAACAGATATTCCTTGCTGCTTGAAACAACTTTATAGAACAATTCATCCAGCGTAAGGTTTTTAATGCTTTTCATGTAAGCGTCGTCGACAAATTCGCGGCCAGGCTCAATCTTATCAGAAATATAAAGAAGCTTTCCAAGAGGACACAGCCCTTTTTTTCCAAAAGTATGATTCGCGACCGCCTCAATCACATCCGGCTCATAAAGATTGAATTCTTCCTGAAGTTTTACAGCCGCAGCCCGTCCATGCAGCAAGGAAGGGTTTTCCATTTCCAGCTCAGAAATTTCCTTTCCGTCTTTTGCCGCCAGAGCAAGTATTTCTTCCGGCTGACTTTTTTTGCACATATCATGCGCAATCCCGGCAAGATAACCTTTTTTTTCATCAAAACCGTATTTTTTACACAACTTTCCGCAGGTTTCCGCCGTCCTTAAAGAATGCTCATAACGCGACTGCCCTACAGATTTTTTTACATACTTTCTGATTTTTTCAGTAATAGCCTCAATATCTTCAATCATTTTTGTTTACCGTACAGATTATTAGAAATAATATACTGAAAAACCTCTTCAGGAACAAGGTAACGCCACGCCTTGCCAAGAGCAATCCTTGCCCTTATTTCCGTAGAAGAAACCGGAAGAACCGGATTTTCAATCATTGAGTATTTGTATGAAAAATTTTCCAGAGAACATTCGTCCTTGTAGTCCTCAGAATAATTTCCGCACGGTCTGTTCTTTGTCTCATCCGTCCTGATTCCGTTGTTGTCAGGATGTCGGCGCGCAATCAGAATATCAGCAAGGCTTGCAATTTCCTCAGGATTTTTCCATTTGCAGAACTGCGCGGCAACCTCCTGGCCCATTATAAAACCGGGTTTTTCGCCGGCAAGCTCGTCTTTATATTTTTCAGAGATAAAACGCAGTGTATCAACCGTATACGAAGTTCCTCCGCGCGCAATCTCGCAGTCTTCGGCAAAGAATTTCTGCCTGCCATTAAAAACGGAAGAAGCGCAGAATCGTCTGACCATCTCAAGCCGCTGCTCCGGCGAAACAGAAGAGCTCATCAATTTATGGGGAGGAACGCAAGTCGGAACAAAAAGAATTTTATCGCATCCATATTCGTTAAGAACAGAATCGGCAAGCATCGCGTGTCCTACATGAAGCGGATTAAAACTTCCGCCAAGAACTGCAATCTTCATTATCGTTCGCTTCCCGGATACTGGACATTTTCTTCATCAAAATCATCAGACTGCATAAAGTCAGGACTTTTCAGAATACCGGACTCCGTTTTTTCGCCGGAACTATTTCCTTCAAGGCGGTTCACAAGCTCAATTATCGCTTTTTTTGCCGTTCCCATTCCAATACCGTTTTGAACAGAAACCGGAATGACTTTAGTTTCAGGCTCTTTTTCATTTATTGAAGAAACAACTTGCGCCGCATTGCATTCCGCGCCTTCAACATCAATTTTATTGGCAAGAACAATACGCGGCTTTGAAAGAAGCCCGGCAGAATAATTTCCAAGCTCTTCGAGCAATGTGCCATAAGCCGTAAGATAATTTTCGTCCGAACAGTCAATCATAAAAAGAAGGCAGGCAGTTCTTGAAATATGCTTTAAGAAGTCAAAGCCAAGCCCTACTCCTTCTGAAGCCCCTTCGATTATTCCCGGAATATCCGCAATAATGATGTCCTGCTCATCATCAACCCTAAGAACACCAAGGTTAGGAATTTTTGTAGTAAAAGGATACGGAGCGATTTTTGGACGCGCATTTGTAAACGCCGTAAGAAGGGAAGATTTTCCCGCATTCGGAAAACCAACCAAACCGACGTCGGCAATTATGGTAAGCTCAAGCTTTACGGTACGTTCCTCGCCCGGCGCGCCCGGATGAGCGTAACGCGGCGCCTGGTTTGTCGATGTCTTAAAGTGGACATTGCCCCAGCCGCCTTTTCCGCCTTCCAGAAAAAGAAACTCCTTATTCTCGTCTTCACCTGTAAAATCATGGATGAGCTCGTTTGTACAGACATCCCGTATGGATGTTCCCGGAGGAACAGGGATAACCACATCCTCTCCGTCTTTTCCGAACCTGTTCCAGCCCTGGCCGTCCGCGCCATTACGGGCCTTGAAAATATGATGATGACGGAGTTTTGAAAGCGTCCTCATATTTCTTTTTACAACAAAAATAACATTACCGCCCTTTCCGCCGTCTCCGCCGTTAGGACCACCATGAGGAATATATTTTTCCCGGCGGAACGCAATACAGCCGTTTCCGCCCTTTCCAGAATGAACTTCTATCACCGCTTCATCAGCAAACTGAAACATTTTTTACTCCGCAAAATGAACAACACCCGACGCAGAGCCTCAGGAATAATTGTCCGCTAAATTATCGCAGCCGGTCGCAATCCTTTATTTCCGGCACAAGCGCCGGAGTATACCCCCGCGCTAAAATCAACTGAAAAACAAAAAAAATACCCGGCGCAGAATAACAACTCCGAACCGGGTAGCAACAAAATATTCAGACCAGACTATTCAGCCTTTGAAGGTGTTACAGAAATGAACTTTCTGTTCATTCTTTCATGGAAAACAACATTTCCATCTGCCGTAGCAAACAAACTGTCATCACCAGCTCTCTGAACATTATCTCCAGGGAAGAATTTTGTTCCGCGCTGACGAACAATAATTGAACCAGCTGTTACAAATTCTCCACTATATTTTTTTACACCCAGGTTTTTAGGATTAGAATCACGGCCGTTTTTTGCGCCGCTACCGCCTCTAGTTCTTCCCATTTTATAGCTCCTATCTTATAAACTATTTATTACAAGTTTCAGATTATCCGGAAATTCCACCGCAAGAGTCTCAAGACCAGTCTGCAGGAAATCCCCAGCATATTTTAGTTTTTCTTCCGCTTCAGAAGGAAAACCCTTTAAAACCTTAAAACCGATAAAACCTCGCCTTGAAGTATCGGATTCAAGATTTACAGCATGCAATCCAGAAAGCACCTGTAGCGTTGTACGTATAAGAACCGTAATCGCGCCACAAACTATATCTGAACCACGCTCAGCATATCCGGCGTGTCCTTCTGCCGTACAACTCAGCAGCACACCGGTTTTACTGCGCTCAATCAGCACAGATGTCATTACGCATTAATTGATTCAACGCGAACGTTTGTATAATGCTGTCTGTGTCCAATCAAACGGTGATAATCTTTCTTTGATTTATATTTTAAAACAAGAACTTTTTTGTCTCGGAAAGATTCCTCAACAACTACAGTAACTTTTGCGCCTTTTACGTATGGACTTCCAACAGAAATCTTGTCTCCATCACTTACAAGCAATACTGTATCAATTTCAATTTTAGCACCTTTTTCAGCATCGATAGAATCAACTGTCAATACAGCGTCCTTTTCTGCTTTGTACTGTTTGCCCTTATATTCAACAAGTGCGTACATATTTTCAACCTCTAAATTAAAAATCTGGTACAAAACAGCCGCAGTATTTAACGGGTGATACTACAACTTTTGTAACCATAGTGTTCTGATATTTTATCAGATTGAATGATTAAGGTCAATAAACAGAATCCCTAAAAAACTGTTTTAAGGATTCTGAAGGCTCTTTGCGCCTTAAAATTTATATGTTCCTGTAGTTATTGTTCCGCCGTTGCTGTAAACATCAAAATTGACTGACTTTTCAACCTTGCTCAGCTCTGCGTAAAATTCCTTCAAAGTCTTTACGGATTTTCCGTTCACAGCCGTAATCACATCGCCCTGCTGAAGCCTTAGGGCCGAAGCCGGAGATTTCGCAAGGACATTGGTCACAAGAACGCCCTTGTCCGTATCAAGCTCAAACTGCTTTTTCAAATCTTCTGTTATTGGCGCGGCGATAAAGCCCGGCCAGAGCTTGCCGTTATCTGAAGAAACTTTTTCAGTCCTTTCTTCTATTTTTACAGGCAAAGAAACTTCCTTTCCGTCGCGGATTACAACAAAGTCAACGGTCTTTCCGGCTTCAAGGCGCGCAACTTCACGCTGAACCTGATCAACATCCTTGATTTTATGTCCGCCAACAGAAATTATAAAATCGCCCGGACGCATTCCGCCCTTTTGAGCAGGAGATCCTATAAACACCTGCGCAGCAAGGGCGCCGTCCTTGTCTTTTACGCCAAGAGCATCCTTATAGTCATTTGTCGCAGGCATAAGGGAAACACCAAGCCAGCCGTACACAACCTTTCCATTGCTGATAAAGGAATCAATAGCATTTTTTATGTTATTAATCGGAATTGAAAATCCGAGTCCCTGGGAACCGCCTGACTGAGAAGCAATCCATGTGTTGATTCCAATTATCTCGCCGTAAATATTCACAAGCGGACCGCCTGAATTTCCCTGGTTTATCGCAGCGTCAGTCTGAATAAAATCGTTTATATTTCCGATTCCAGAACCTGAACGGCCCTTCGCGCTTACAATACCCTGGGTTACAGACTGGCTGTACCCAAGCGGCGCTCCCATGGCAAGACAAATGTCTCCGGTTTTTACAGAATCAGAATCTCCAAGAATCGCCACAGGAATACTCTTGTCCTTTGATTCAAACGAAACAAGGGCGATATCCATCCTCGCATCCGAACCGACAAGTTTTCCGTCGAATTCACGTCCGTCGTTCAGCTTTACAGAAATCTTAGTCGCCTCGCCTGCGACATGGTTATTCGTAAGCACGTAAAGCGTGTCGCCGGTTCTGCGCACAATAACACCAGAGCCAAGACCTTTCTGCTCGTACTCGCGGGTTCTGCCTTTTTTACCGCCGTCATCGTCCGGAACACCGAAGAAATATCTTCTTATATCATCAAACGGATCTATTGTCTGCACGGTTTTTGTTTCCGTAACATCAACTTCAACAACAGAAGGAAGAACTCCGTCGCTTATCGCCCGGAAAGAATTCTGCAGCGCTTCCACAATTTTCAATGATTCAGACGGAACAATCGCCGAAGTTTCGGCATACGCCGTGCCGGCATTTCCAACAACAGGAGTTTTGGTGCATGAAAAGGAAATCGCCCCAAAAGAAAGGACAGCCGCTCCAGCAACTCCAACCAAACATTTTGTCCAAGTTTTCATTTATGCCTCCGTAAAAGTCAACAGGCTTTTTTTTAAAATAAACACAAAAATCAAAAATAGTTACAAAAATCGCTTTTTCAGCGGAAAATCATGCTACTTCTTGTAGTTCAAATCCGTAAGAATTTCAGTATGGTCCTCAAAAACCGCCACAGTATGCTCTTCGTGCGCGGAAGGCTTTCCATCCCCTGTAAGCACAGTCCAGCCATCTTTATCAGAATAAACATCGGCCGTACCCATATTTATCATAGGTTCAATCGCAAGAACCATTCCAGGCTGAATTCTTGGATTCGGGCCGTGGCTAGGGCAATTAGGAATGCTTGGATCTTCGTGGACATCAAGTCCTACGCCATGTCCGCAGTAGTCGTACACAACTCCATAGCCGTGCTTTTCTGCAATATTGTAGACAGCATTTGAAATATCGCTTATGCGGTTTCCGGCCTTGCACGCCTCTATCCCGGCGGCAAGACACTCAAGAGTCACCTCGTCCAGCTTGCGCACGGCGGGCTTTACATTTCCAACAAGAACAGAATGGCATGAATCGCTTATAAAACCGTTCAGGTCAATTCCCGCATCTATTGAAACTATATCACCGTCCCTGATAATTTTTTTTGCAGAGGGAACTCCGTGTATAACCTGCTCGTTTATGCTTATGCACAATGCTCCGGGAAAATCCTCATGATACCACGCGGGAGTTCCGCCATGCGACTTTATAAATTTAAGCGCAATGTTGTCGAGCTCTTTTGTAGACATTCCAGGCTTTACCTGCGGAATAATAAAATTAAACATATCTGCAAGAAGATAGCAGGATTTTCTAATGCCTTCAATTTCCTCAGTGTTCTTCAAACGAATCATAACTATAACCTCTTTCTTCAAAATCTTTTTTAGCGGAAGAAGAAATTTTCACCGCCTCTTCCTCGCAGATTGCGGCAGTCTGATAATCTCCCATTTTTTTATATAATCCAGCCATCTGACGCAAAAAGAAGGCGTCATCCTTGGCAGAAAAGCCTAAATCAAGAGCGCGCTCAAAAATATCAAGCGCAAGCTCGTCGTTTATCGTTCCCACGACATTATGCTTCAGAAGGCTCAGAGTAAATTCCATCACCTCCGGAAAAAACAACCTGAAATACGAATAACTGTATTCCATACGTATAATCTGCTCAAGAAGTATAAGGGCATCGTAAAATTCCGAGCGCAGCGCAAGCTCCTCCGCAAGAATGTAACCGTAATCCATAAAATCCTCGCGGGTAAACCAATGCTTCAGGCTAAAATCCGCGTGGTTCATCGACATTCTCTTGAATTCCTCGACCGCCTCGTCCTCGCGGTTGTGCATAAGATTAAAAAATATAAGCTTCGCGCGGCTTTCCTCATCCGTGCGGGCAGAAAGCCATGTGTAATAATCAAAAGAAGTCCTTGTGTTCTTTGTATAAGCATTCCTGGTACACAATGACTCGTCAAAAAGGGAGCGCTGGCGCACATCAGAAAGGATTTCATAAGCCTTTACAAGTTCCTGAAATTTTTCAGAATCAGAAACCTGCGCCGAATCCGGATGAAAAAGCTTTGCCTTGGCCCTGAAGGCTTTTTTTATTTCAGCGGCAGTCGCATCCTGCCTTATTCCCAAAATTTTATAGCAGTTAATCACTTTTTTACTCTAGTTACACCGAAAGGCTAAAATATCTTGAAAAGCGCTTCTATCTGCGGTTTATGGATTACAAGAACCGGACAGTGCGCATAGTTCACAATCTCGCTTCTTGCGGTCGCCGCGGCAGAACGATGCGGCTGAGATTCAATTATCTTAAGCTTATCCTTAGTCTCGTGTCCGCCCAGCAGAATCATATCGGCAGAAAAATCATCCGCCGCCTTTATTATTTCAGCCCAGACAGAACCTTCCCTAAGCTCTGTCTCAATCTCCATTCCCTTTGACTTTGCAAGATTCTTTACATATTCAAGATAAGTTTTTCCATCGCGCCGCAAGTCCGTTTCGTAAGAATCTTTTTCCTCGGAAACAAGGAATTTTGAGCTTGTAAGAAATTTTATCGTAGCAGTATCAACAACGTAAACCGCCCTTAAAGCAAGAGAATACTGCTTTGCCAGCATAACAGCGTACATCGCAGCCTGAACGGAAGATTCAGAACCATTGATTGCGACGATGATTTTTTTTAACAACGGATTTTTATTCATTTTCTGCCTCGCTGACCTTCCGGTCATTTCTACGTTTCAGGGCTTTCAGAACAAAAACGTTCTCACGTTCTTTTTCTTCAAGGGAATTTTCAATATATTTCATTGTTTCCCGCGTCTGCGGAATAACCATCTTATCAAGGGAATTTACGCGGCGCTGGGTTTTCTTTACTTCCTCCGCAAGACGCCAGACAATTGTCCGGATTGAAGCCATCTGTGTAAGCAGGGATATAAGCCTGAAAAACTTATTGATTACATCATCGGTGTTCGCATAAGTTCCAATCATCGTGTAAAAAAGCCGGCGTTTCGGAAGCTTCACATCGATTGTAGAAAAAGACATTCCGCCGATAACAACCTGCTTTTCTCTCATTTCAAAATCGTAATGAACGTTATGGGCAATGCGCCGGACCTGGTCAGAACCATCCGCCATAAGCATCCGCCTAAAAGCAGGATAAGCCTGTTTTACCGCATCGTCAATTTCTTTTTCAAGAAGTTTTACCTTGTCAACCATGTGCATAAGCTCCTGCACAAGAAGCTCGCGTTTCTGCTCAAGCAAATCATAGCCATTTACAGAAATGGCAAGCTGCTCTTTCATCGCGAGAAGGTTTGATTTTGTTGGTGCAATATTTAATTTCGCCATTCAACACCGCCTTTAATCACTTCATTCTGTTTCCGGCAGATATTTTTCAATAAATTCAGGCTTAATTCTGAACAGCTCCTCTTTCGGAAGAACTGAAAGGCATTTCCAGCCGATTTCCAGTGTCTGTTCAATCGTACGCTCTTCATATTCACCCTGGGTAAGGAATTCAGATTCAAACCTGTTTCCAAATTCAAGATATTTTTTGTCCAGCGCAGAAAGCTCCTCCTCACCAATAATCGAAGCAAGATTCCTGATTGACTTTACCTTTGAGTAAGCCGCAAAGAGCTGGGAAGAAACGTTCGCATGGTCCTCGCGCGTCATATCCTTTCCGATTCCGTCCTTCATAAGGCGCGAAAGCGAAGGCAAGCCCGCTACCGGCGGATAAATTCCCTTGGAATCCATCTCGCGGTCAAGAACAATCTGTCCTTCCGTAATGTAGCCGGTAAGATCCGGAATTGGATGGGAAATATCATCGTTAGGCATTGTTAGAATCGGAATCTGGGTGATAGAACCTTCGGAATCATTTATTTTTCCGGCGCGCTCATAAAGCTCCGCCAAATCCGAGTACAAATATCCAGGATAGCCTTTTCGTCCAGGAACTTCTCCGCGGGTTGTGGAAATCTCGCGCAAAGCCTCGCAATAGTTTGTCATGTCTGTAAGAACAACAAGAACGTGCATTCCCTTTTTGAACGCAAGATACTCGGCGGCTGTAAGGGCGCAGCGCGGCGTCATGATTCGTTCGATTGAAGGCGCGTCAGCCAAAGACTGGAACATTACAACCTTTGAAAGAACGCCGGATTCCTCAAAAGTGTTTACAAAGAACCGCGCAACATCGTATTTAATTCCCATTCCAGCAAAAACCATAACGAACTGCTCGTCTGCGCCGAGAAGCTTTGCCTGGCGGATAATCTGGGCCGCAAGCTTATTGTGCGGAAGTCCGTTTCCTGAAAAAATCGGAAGCTTTTGTCCGCGCACAAGAGAGTTCATTCCGTCAATCGCAGAAATTCCTGTCTGGATAAAATCCCTTGGATACGAGCGCGAATACGGATTTATTGGATTTCCGTTTACATTTACGAATTCAGAGGAAATAATTTCCGGAAAACCGTCAATCGGCTCGCCAAGACCGTTAAACACGCGTCCGAGCAATTCCTCGCCGACGCGAAGCTCAAGCGGCTTGTCAAGGAATTCAAAAGAGCTTTCCTCCAAGTCAATTCCCGTTGTAGAGCCGAAAATCTGAACCACAGCGGCTTTTTCATTCATGTCTATCACACGGCCAAGGCGTTTTGCGCCGGTGCGGTCGCGGACACTTACAGTTTCATTGTAAAAAATATTTTCTGTCCGGCGTACAACAACAATAGGACCGTCTACAGAAGTTACGCCCCGATATTCAAATCCTTTCATTCTACCTCTAAAATGCCGAAGCCTTGCTATAAATTGACTCAAGTTCCGCAAACTGACTGTTCATCCTGCCTCGGATTTCGGCAATCTGCTCAAGCCTGTCGTTCGGAACAACCATCTTTATTCGCACAATCTCGTCAGCAGCCGCCATGGAATTTATTTTTACGAGCGGACACCCTGATTTTACAAGGGCAAGCGCGCGTTTATAAAAATCCATAATCAGCTGGATAATCATTATCTGCTTTTCTGAAGAACAGTACATATCAACATCGTCAAAAGCATTCTGCTGTAAAAAACCGTTTTTTATCATATCGGAAACTTTCAGAACCAGCTGGTCGGAAGAAGCAAGAGAGTCAGGTCCGATAAGCCTTACGATAGACTGAAGCCTGTCTTCCCTTTTTAAGAGCTCAAGAGCCTCGGTTCTAACAGTCCACCACACAGGATTATGCTTTTCCCACCATTCACGGACTTCCGCGGCATACTCAGAATACGAATTTATCCAGCCAATGGCAGGATAATGGCGAGCATTCGCAAGGTCGCGGTCCAGCGCCCAGAAACAGCGGATAAAACGTTTGGTATGCTGCGTAACAGGCTCTGAGAAATCTCCGCCAGGAGGCGAAACAGCGCCGATTACAGAGACAGAGCCTTCCTCGCCTTCAAGAGAAATAACCCGCCCGGCGCGCTCATAGAACGAAGCAAGCCTTGTAGGCAGATAAGCCGGGAATCCTTCTTCCGCCGGCATTTCTTCCATTCGGCCCGAAAGCTCCCGCAGGGCTTCTGCCCAGCGGCTGGTTGAATCCGCCATAATAGCGACGTGAAGCCCCATGTCGCGGTAATATTCCGCAAGTGTGATTCCTGAATAAAGGGAAACTTCCCGCGCGGCAACAGGCATATTCGAAGTATTCGCAATAAGAATAGTCCTTTCCATAATGGAACGGCCTGTCCGTGGGTCAACAAGCTCAGGAAATTCTGTAAGAACCTCTGTCATTTCGTTTCCACGCTCGCCGCAGCCTATGTAAACAATCAAATCCGCATCGCACCATTTTGCAATCGCGTGCTGGGTCATAGTCTTTCCAGTTCCAAAGCCGCCCGGAATCGCGGCAGTTCCGCCTTTTGAAAGCGGAAAGAAAACATCTATTACGCGCTGACCGGTTATAAGCGGCTCGGAAACTTCAAGCTTGTCGGCATAAGGTCTTGGCTGACGAACCGGCCAGTATTGAGAAAGCTTTATTTCCTCGTCAAATTCCGTAGTGCCGATAACATCATCAACCGTATAATCACCTGAACCTTTAAAAGTTTTTAATACCCGGCCGCGCACAGCCGGAGAAACCATAATTTTTTGGGTAACGGACTCCGTTTCTTTTACAGTTCCCAGCACAAGCCCCGGCTTTAAAGGGCAGCCGGCTTTTATTTCTGCAAGCGAATCAAAATGCCAGATTTTTTTTGTATCAAGCGGCTCTGTGCGTTCACCAGGAAGAAGAAACGCTCCTGAATGTTCAGCCATCGCTTTTAAAGGCCTTTGGATTCCGTCATAAATCGTTCCTACAAGGCCAGGGCCAAGGCGCAGGGACAAAGGACGTTGCTGGCATACAACTTTTTCGCCGATATGCATTCCAGTATCTTCCTCGTAAACCTGAATCGTGGCATTTCCCTTGTTCTGGCGGATTATCTCACCAATAAGTTTTTTTTCACCTACGTCAACAACATCGTAAAGACCGCAGCCGTCCAAACCTTCGGCAAAAACAATCGGTCCTGAAATGCGGGTAATCTTTCCTTCAATCATTTTATCTTAGAGCCTCCCGCCAAAAAGAGCGTCGCAAAGCTCCGCCCTGTATTTATATTGCATCTGCGAAACAGCCTCTGAAAGAGTAAAGCGGCATCTTACGGCTTTGTCGCAGGATTCAACAATCACACCTTCAAGGCGTGTAAGTCCGCAGTCATTTTCAACAATCATTTTATTAAATTCTGTCTGTGAATACGAATCCACATCAAGTTTTTTATCCAGTTTTTCCTGAACCATCTTTGAGTCAAAACCATAAACGCTTACACGCACTTTTTTTGACTTTAAAATGCCCTCGTTTTTTTCAAGCGGCTTAAGAACAAGCTCAAGGCGTTCCTTTTCCGTAAGCTTTTGCAGGAATTCATCCGTAGCCCTGTTTATGGCAGTCTGGATAAAATTAACAAGAAAGCGTTTCTTTTCAAGAGGAAGAGCCGCATTCTTCTGCTTTTCGTATGCAGCGAGTTTTTTTTCATCTTTATCCGAAATTTCTTTTTTTGCATTTTCAACGCGGTCATCAACTTCCGCAAGAATCATCTGGCAGTCAACTTCCGCATTAGACAGAATTCTTTCCGCTTTTTTGCGTGCATCAGAGCGAATTTCTTTGTCCAGTATTTCCGTAGAACGTAATTCTTCCATGCGTTTTCCTCTTTGAACAGGAACTTCTATTTCTGGAAGTCCGCACATTTTTTTGCTGCTGAATTTTGCCAGCAAACAACTAAATCAGTTTAAATTCATCAAATCAAATTTATCAAACCTGAACGCCAATCGCTTCCCTTATGGCATCTGTAAGAGTTTTTTTGCCGGAAACATGACCGTCCAGGCCAGGAATTTCCACAATAAGCGGAAATTTCCCGGTTTTTTGCCATTCAATCTCTTCTTCTTCGATAGTGGAAGCAGCGCCTTCCGTAAGGATAAGGATATGCGGAACTTCTTCAACAGGCGCTGAAACCGCCCCGCCCTTTCCAGTCATACGGTTAAACGCATCCAGAACTTCCTGGCGGGTTTCGGCAACAGTACCGTCAATACCAGTAAGCTTGAACGCAAGAACCATTTCCCTATCACCGATAATATAAAACTTCAATTTTTATCTCTTCAGTTAAAGAACAATAATAAGAAGCCCTACAAGGAAGCCCCACAAACAAATACCTTCTGCAAGACCTACAAACGGAAGGGCTTTTCCGGAAAGCTCGGCGTTTTCACTCATTGCGCCCATTGCGGCAGAACCGATTTTTGCAACAGCCATACCGCCGGCAATACAAGAAAGGCCTACCGCCAGAGCAGCGGAAATATATTTCCATGCAGAAGAAGGAACCGGAGATTTCTGTTCAGCGGAAGCCTCGACAGCTGTTTCAGCCTCAGGCTCATAAGACTGGGCAGAAAGACCGAAAAGCGAAGCGCAAAGAAGAATTGCAGCAATTACAAAAATTTTCTTGTTCATAATAAAACCTCATTTATTTTCATAATGAAATTTCAGCGGCTTGAATTCCGCCCCGGTTTCATTAAAAAATTTGCTAAAGAATTCGTAGTACTGAAGCCTGATTACCTGAATCGCGACAATCATTCCCTCAAGAACAACAACAATCGCATTTCCCACTACAAGAACAAAAATTCCACCTACAGAACCGCATTTTTCGCTCATAAGGGAAATGATAAAGCCAAGAACGGCATGCGCCAGAGCGAACGCCCCGACACGGACAAAACTTATTGTGCTGGAAAGATAGCTTGAGACTACCTCGATAAGCTCCACGATTCCGCCTATGACAAGCGAGCCGAAACCGTTTTCCACAACAGGCCGCTCGCCATCAAGAAGACGCTCGAAAGGCTCGCCGAAAGCCGCGAAGAACAGCGAGATTCCAATGATAATCCAGTCATAAAGAGCCGGAACATGATGAAAAGCCGCAATCCTTACCGCAAAGGCGACAACGTACCAGTAGAACAGGATTCCAAAAAATCCGCTTTTTCCAAACAGAACGGAGCCGATTTTTTTGCGGATCGCATTGTTGCACATATTCACAATAAGACCGATTGAATTGATAAGGAAACCAAAGGCAATCGTAACGGCAAAGATTCCGAAAATCACAAAAATTGAATTAGGATTAGAAGACGGCATTACCTTTAAAATAGGCGCGCGCGGAGTTCCAAACAGCCCCGTCACAAAAAGCGCGAACGGCTCAAGAATTTTTTCAGTTCCAAAAAATTCGCCGGTCACAAGCCCCATGACGCAGGAAGAACAGCCTACTCCCATAAAAATCGGGGCAAATTTATTCCACGCGCCGACCTTCACAACTTTTTTTGCCATCAGAAGCCCTGCAAGAAAAATCACAAGCCCCTGGCCAAAGTCACCGAACATGATTCCAAAAAGGAACGTAAAGAAAATAGCGACAAACGGAGTCGGGTCAATTGTTCCATACAAAGGCGAACCGTAACTGAAAATCATACGCTCGAACGCCGAAATAAATTTTCCATGAGTAAGTTTTACCGGAACTTTTTCCTCGCCGCGCAGAACAGACGGAACTTCAGTCGGAAGATACTCACGGATTGCAATCCTTCCTTCTGTCAAATCATCAAGCTCTTTCATAAAGTTACGCGAATCCGACGCAGGAATCCATCCGGTAAGCCTGTAAACCATGGAAGTCGACTCAAGGCTGTTCTGAATATCCTTTACCTGCCTTGAAATGCTGAATACTCCCAGAAGCCGGCGGATTTCCTCAGAATGAGTGTCCGCATAATTCTTTTTTTCTTCGTTGATTTTTGCAACTTCACGCTCCGCAGAAATCCTTTCCTGCCGCATTCCTTCAAGAACCTCATCCGGGATTCCGTTAAAATTCTCAGGAATATCCATATTTACAAAACCAAATTTCTTAAGCTCAGTATCAAGCGCAAAACGCCCTTTCTTAGAAGCGGCCGCAAGAATTTTTGACTTATCGTTTCCAAGCGGAATTATAACGGCATGAAAATCAACCGCCTCACGCAGACTTTCAAAATTTTCAGCAGGAATACGCCCTATCCGCAAAGAAAGAAAAGAAAGGTGCTCCAGCTGCGAGTATGGAATTTTCAGGTTTGAAAAAGATTCCGCCTCCTTCAAAGTTTCCGAAATCTTCTTAAGCTTTTCGGTTTTTTCCCCGGCGTTTTTTTCAAATTCATCGGTCGAAGCGATTATTTTATTAGCCTTATCGCGGTCTTCGTCCGTTGCCGCGGAAAATTTCAAGTCGGAATCAGAAATATCCGGTATGCTAAAAAAAGCGCGGGCTTTCTGCATGCAGTCAAAAAAATGGGCGTCAATATTCATGAATTTTTTATCATCACTTTTTTGAACGGAACGTTTTTTTCTCTGAAACTGGAAATTTCCATTTTTTCCAAGATACAGAATCACGTTCTGAACATCCTGTTTTAACGCCATAAGTTCCACAAGACGCATTTCTGTCGTTTTCGCCATTATTGACCTCCGTTCAACATAGAAGCTGAAATTCCGGCCACATACATAGCCTCTGATTTTTCCGCATTAAGCCGCAACGCTTCCGTAGCCGCACGAATGGAATTAAGTTCCTGAAGTTTTATTCTGAAATACATAACTAAAGACGCATAGGTCAGCGGATATTGGTGAAGCAGCTTTTTAATTTTCTTTACCTCTCCAATCCTAAGCTTCTGCTCAATCCACATAGGATCTACAGACCACAGATGGCCTTCCTCATAAGGATTCAGATACGAAGCATAACGCCACTTTTTCCAGTCGGAATAATTATCCGGCGCTTTGTCCAGAATTTCAACCGCGGAGCTGCAAAGCGGGTCATCAATGGAAGGTTCATCTGAAATATAAAAAAGATTCTTGACGATTTCGTCGTTCGGCATCTGATAATAGATTTTAAGCCGAAGCGCCCAAAGCATATTCTTTATCCTGTAGTCCTCGGTAAAATATCCGACAAGGGCATTCCTGGACGAATCAGAAACTTTTATAACATACTTCCACAAAGTGCGGATTTCCTGAAGGTCAAGCCTGTAGTCCATCTGCTGGCGTTCTTCCGGAGTCGGAACATGGTCGTACCACGGAAAGTTTGAATTCTCGGTGATTTTTTTCATGTCCGGCCATGCGGAATAATTTAAAAGCTCGTATTTTCCCAAATTTACAGTACGCGGAATTTCCTGCTCGCCAAGACTTAACGCCGCAGACATTACCTTGATGTTGGTAACCTCATACCTGCGCAGAAGCTCCACTAAAAACGGGTCAGGCTTTGAATAAAGCTGAAGAAGAGCGGTATAGTCTGAAATAAACGTATCTACAGCCTGATTTTCAATTTTGTTTGCAAGAATCTGTTCCGGAACCTGCGGACAAGGAACGCTGAACAGAACATCCCAAAGTTCGGAGAGAGATTTTGCATTAAAAAGCCGGACTGCATTTTCGCCCACATACGCCTTTGAAACAAGGCTACAGACTTTTGCATAAATATAAGCGGAAGCTCCAGAGTAATCCACGGGTGCCCCCTACTGTCCAATCAGCACTTGCTTTAAGAAGAGATTGAAATCGTCTTTATTTTGTTCAGTATTTATAACGGAAGACTTATATTCTTCCAGCATTTTATTATGATTTTCGTCTATAGAAGAGAGCCTGGCGCTGTAGTTTTTTTCAAGCTCTGCGACAGCCCTGCTAAATTTTTCTTTAAATTCCGCATCAGCCTTTGCGTGCGCAGATGAAAGACGCTTGTCAGCCTCGTCCTGCGCTTCCTTTACAAGATCAGAAGCCTGCGCTTCCACGTTCAAAAGATGAGAAATCACATTCGCTTCGTTTTCTGCCATTTCCTACCCCCTGAAAAAAAGAAAAATAAAAAACTCCGCCGCTAAAATTCACATTCAAAATCACGTATTACATCACAGACTTCCTGCGATGTTTTTGCGCTCATTACAGCCTTGTAAAAACCTGGAATATGCAGAAGACGCGCGCAGTCTGCCAGAACATGCAGATGATGCTCTGCATTGCCCTGCTCAAAGAGAAGCATAAAAACCATGTGAACCAATGAGTCAGAATAGTTTTTTGTTCCAGTACCTTCTACTTCGTAATCAATGCCAGAAGCGCTAAGACCAAGCGCAACCAAAGGTTTTTCCACACAGGAACAGCAGGCATGCGGAACGGCAATGCCTTTCATAATACAGGTATTCATCTGCTCTTCCCTTGCAGAAAGAGCCCTGAATATTTCCTCACGGTCAAGAGTTACGTTAGCACGAACAAGATTTTCCGCAAGCTCAGCAAAAAGACTGTCCTTGTCGGTGCTTTCAAGTTCAATAATAACATTTTCAGGCTTAATCAAATCACTAAGCATAAAACCTCAACCTGATTACAGTTCTTTATTTAAAATCCGGTCAGTTGCTCTGATACCATTTGTCTTCGGCAGCAGGAGCAGCTTCCTCTGCGTTTTCTTCTGAAGCGGCAGACTCAACAGTATTTTCGATTCTTGACGAAGTATCGCTCATCTCCGCAGGCGCCTTATCTTTTTTGTTCAATACGGCAAGCGCCAAAGTAATGATGAAAAACAACGCAACAAAAACTCCCGTCGCCTTTGTAAGGACACTGGCAGAATGAGAGCCAAAAGCCGCAGTTCCGCGTCCGCCAAGAAGACCGCCCATTCCGCTCTGTCCATCATCCTGAACAAGAACAAGGCAAACAATCAATATGCAAACAATTACAAATGCAACAAGAAGCACAGTCTGAATAACGTTCATTTATAAAAACTCCAGTAAGGCCATAAGCCTATAATTTTTCTATATAAAGAAAATATTAATGGAATAAGATATTTTGGTCAACGAAAAGAATAAAATTTCGGGATTTTGTTCATGCGCAAAATCCCGAAAATAATTCAATTACAGCTCGCAAATAGGAACAAAAGTTTCAGCCTTAAGCGATGCGCCGCCAATAAGACCGCCATCGATATCCGGCTGAGCCAAAAGCTCCGCGGCATTAGAAGCCTTCATAGAACCGCCGTACTGGATGATAATCTCATCAGCGACTTTCTGGTTGTAAAGCTTTGCGATATAACCGCGGATAAATTTATGAATCGCCTCCGCATCGGCAGGAGTAGCAGTTTTTCCAGTTCCGATGGCCCATACAGGCTCGTAGGCAATAGTAACGTTCTTCATCTGTTCTTCAGTTACTCCCGCCAGACCGGCAGAAAGCTGGAACGCGCAAACCTGCTCCGCCTCGCCAGCCTCGCGCTCAGCAAGAAGCTCGCCTATGCACAAGTCAACTTCAAGACCGTCTTTCAAAGCCTTGCGGACTTTTTTATTGATAAGCTCATCTGACTCACCGATTTCGTGACGGCGTTCAGAGTGTCCCAAAATAACGCACTGGCAGCCAATATCCTTAAGCATTCCTGTAGAAACTTCGCCAGTATGAGCGCCGTTTGAAGTGGCAGCGCAGTCCTGTGCCGCAAGAATGATATTTGATCCCTTTACAACCTGGCTAACAGCGTCAAGATATACAAAAGGAACTCCAATCATGAATTTGTTGGTTTTTCCCTTTAACTGTTCAACAAGGTCTTTTGCAAGCGCAACTGCCTCCGCTTTTGTAGTGTTCATTTTCCAGTTGCCGGCAATGTAATGTGTACGAGCCATAATTATTACTCCTGTAAAACCAAGGGACAGCGCCCCTTGTATTTTTCTATATACATAAAATATTAATGAAATGCCACCGTTTTTTCAATAAGAGGAATTTATTCTAAAAAACGCGGCAAAAACAAAAGGGAAAAACAAAGTTCATTGAGCAGGCTGGAATATATGTTGTAAATATACGGTGGCTTTGGTATGTTCAATATTATCTTATGTGATTACAAAAAAATTATGCATTTGATGGCTGTATAAATTTGGTAAATACAGGAATTCCTGCAAATGTCACGACTATTGAGTTTGGTGCATTTTTTAGATGCTCAAACCTTACGACAGCAAACTATATGGGTACAATAGAACAGTGGAATCAGATAAATATAGATAACCTTATGAACGATTTCTTCTTTCACTGATTTTTCCCCTTTGTTTTTGGAGCGCGTTTTTTAGGAAGCAGTTCTAAATCCTGATAGGTTTTACCCAGCACGTCATCTTTTGCAAGAAGAGTCACATCATCTTTTAAGCCTAAAGCGCATAAAACAGACACATACGCCCCGAAAGAAACGGAAGGCTCTCCGTTTTCGATTGCCCACAATGTCGCCCGGCTTATGCCCGCTCTTTCTGAGACAAGCTGAACGGAAAGTTTTCGGCGCAGGCGTGCAAGTTTTATCTGTTCGCCGACGGTTCTTAGCGTTTTTAATATAAGAGGAGATAACGTTACTGTTCTTTTTGCCATAATGTTTAATATTATAAACAGCATTTGATAATTGTCAAATATATTAAACATTATGCTATTATTGTTATAAAGCAAATGTTTTTGATTGAGTGTCTTTTAAAACATTGACAGCGAAAAATTCCTGTCTTATAATTTTTTAAGTATTGTAGCGGTCATTGAGTTTATCGAAATGACCCGAACATTTTTCTATTTTACAGGAGCAGTTTAATGAAAAATTACCGTAAACATCTTACCCCCCCCCACCAGTCGCGCGTGTAGTTTTAGCGTGCGTTTTTGCAGCCTCGCTTTTTAGCTGCAAAATAACGACCAGCGAGCCAGACACATTTACCATTGCATTTAATGCAAACGGCGGAAGCGGCACAATCGAAAGCATTACAAAAACAGAAAACGAAGAATTCGAACTTCCTGCAAATACATTTACAAGAACCGGCTACACCTTTGCCGGCTGGAGCACAAAATCAACTCCCGATGAATCCAGCAAATCCTACAAAGACAAAGAAAAAATTAAACTGACAGAAGATTTGACGCTGTATGCGCAGTGGGAAGAAATCGCCAAAGTTTTTTATACTGTAAAATTCGACGCGAACGGCGGAACCGGAGAGATGAATAAAATAACCGCTGAATCAGGAATCGAAATTGCAATTACGGAAAACAGTTTCACTAAAGCAGGCTGGACATTCTCCGGCTGGAACACAAAATCAGACGGAACAGGCGCACCTTATAACGACAAGACAAAAATCACGCTGACCGCTGACGTAACGCTGTACGCACAATGGGCGGCTGGAACTGGAACAGCATACAAAGTGGAGCACTGGCAGCAGAACATAACAGATGACGATTACACGCTCGCAAAAACCGAGCCGATGACAGGAACAACCGGCGAAAAGACCGCGGCAAAGGCGGAGGAAACAGCCGGATTCACTGCAAAAGAATTTGTTCAGGCAAAAATCGCGGCGGACGGCTCGACAGTCGTAAAAATCCACTATGACAGAAAAATCATAACACTGACATTTGACGCGGACAACGGCGGGGAAAAAACGGTACGTTCCGTAAGATTCGGCACAGAAATTGTTCCTCCGTTTCCTGAAAAAACAGACTTCATCTTTACAGGCTGGAGCACAGACAAAATCCCAACTGAATCCAGTAAATCCTATAAAGACAAAATCATACTGACAGAAGATTTGACATTGTATGCGCAGTGGGAAGAAATTTTATACAAAATCAACTATGAACTGAACGGAGGAACAAATGCAAGCGAAAATCCATCAACGTTCAAAAAGAGTGATAACATCGCTTTAACAGAACCGACATATGAATATTTTGATTTTTGCGGATGGTATTTAACTCAGGATTTTACAGACGAAAATATCACAGGCTGGAATGTAGGTGAAAAAACTGACGATGTGACAGTGTATGCAAAATGGACTGTAAAAGCAGAAAATGTGGTGAATGCAATAAACAAGCTCACAGAAGGGACTCATAACATTTTCGTTGTTGGGGAAATTGATAAAACTACAGTAAAAAATATAGGTAACACTTTGTGTTCAAATCAAAATAGTTCAAATAAGAATGCAAAAGTGAATCTTGATTTAAGTGGAACAACAGGGCTTGAAAATATTCCGTCACGGGTGTTTTACGGTTGCACAAGTTTAACAAATATAGAACTTCCTGAAAGCATCACGAGTATTGGTGATTATGCATTTTATGGTTGCGAAAGTTTAACAAATATAAGACTTCCTGAAAGCATCACGAGTATTAGTGATAATACATTTTATGGTTGCGAAAGTTTGACAAATATAAAACTTCCAGAAAGTGTTACAAGTATTGGTGGTTATGCGTTTGGGAAATGCACAAGTTTGACAGATATAGAAATTCCTGCAAATGTCACGGCTATTGATGGTTCTGCGTTTGTAGCATGTCATAATGTGACTTCTTTGCATGTTGAAAATAATAATAAGTATTATCAATCTTTTAATAATTGTATCTATACAAAAGATGGTCAGACTTTAATATGCGTATTGGGGAATCCTTCAAGTATTTCTTTTCTTCAAAGTATAACAAGCATTGGTAATCATTCGTTTAAATATTGTTTAAGTTTAAAAGATATAGAAATTCCTGCAAGTATTACTAATATTGGTAATTGGGCATTTGATAACTGTATAAGTTTGACAAATATTGAAATTCCTGAAAGTGTCACAAGCATTGGTAGAGGTACATTTTATTGTTGTATAAAGTTGGTAAATATAGCAATCCCTAAAAGTATTACTAACATTGATGCTTCTGCATTTGAATACTGTAGAAGTTTGACAAATATAGAAATTCCTGAAAGTGTTACAAGTATTGGTCATAGTGCGTTTTGGAGTTGCACAAGTTTGACAGATATAGAAATTCCGACAAGTGTCACGACTATTGAGGATCATGCGTTTTATGCATGCTCAAGCCTTACGACAGTAAACTATATGGGTACAAAAGAACAGTGGAATTCCATATCTGTTGATGGTAGAGGCAATAAGAACTTGACCTCTGCCAAAATCATCTGCACAGACGGCATAATAAACGAATAGTCGTGCAAGGTTTCTATGTCGTTATAGACTTTATAAAAGACGTTACAAGAACTTTCACAATTTCCAAACCGCCGGTTTTAACGGTTTGGAAAAACAAAATCGCAAAGAAAAACTTCTTATCAGTACACCAAAGCCGGCTTGTCGTCCACAATAGCCCATCTGAGATATTGTTCTGCACCGCTGGAATTCTTGACATCAACCCACTCATTCAAAAGGTAAATAAGGTCGTCTGATGGAAAAGTTCCAACGGTCACACGCTCTGTGGTCATATATAAGGCAGCACGTTTTTTAAACGAATAAGCTTTGGGGTTTGGATTATCCCATGCAAAATCTGACGTTGCAGAACCTTCCAGATAATAAGCAAAATCTATATGAGCTTTATCTTTACTTGTTCCAGCACATTTTCCTGCAATGGCATTTTTACTTGAGTTTCCCATATTCACACAGTTTTGCATAAATACAGAACAGCTTAAAACATAAGCATCTCCAAGAATTCCTCCAATTCCACTGGTAGTTTCTTCATTTCCACTTACATCACCAATATTGATACAATTATACAATTCCGTATCTACACCAGCCCCAATTTTGGTTGTTCCTAATATTCCCCCAACGAAACAAGAATCATTACTTTTTTCTTCTGTATAAACTACGGAAGCATAATTTGTACTATTCTTGATAACGCCTGTAGCCGAGCCGCAGATTCCACCAAGAGAAATATATGTTCCAGATTTTTTGATATTTACAGAACCTTTATTGACACATCCATCTATAACACTGTCTTCCATTTTTGCACATACCCCCCCCCAGTGGACTATATGTATCACTGGTTACTGTAGCAGTATTTGTGCAGTTTTCAATCAGTCCGTTATTCGAAAGATTAGCAACTATGCCACTCATACTAAATTTTCCAGATGAAGTAAGATTTTTTATTGTACCTCCAGTAACTTGATAAAAAATTGTCCATAAACTTGCTGTTCCAGAATTTATCGTTTTCCCATTTCCGTCAAAAGTTCCGCTAAAAGGCTTATCAGTATTTCCAATTCTTTGGAAATCAGAACCAAGAGTTATATCATTCAGCAATGTGACTGTAGTTCCAGCCATAGTATTACCATTATTTACAAATCCTGATAATTTGTTCATCTCCTCACCACTTGAAACCGTAAGTTTTGGATATATACTAAAATCCGGAGAGGACTGAAGACTGGAAATCGCAGCCGGCTTTGAAAGTTTACCTTCAGTTGTTATAAACCATTCATCAGATACAGCATTTCCTGTTACGCAGAATTTCCCAACCTCATCTTTTAGCGTAACTCCGCCTTCAGCAGTTATCAGGGGCGTCCCAGCATTATAAGTTTCCGGCGTGATTCTTGCGGTGTATTTCACGTTATTTCCCGGAGTAAGTTCGTCTGTAATTTTTATTGAAATTTCTTTGTTATCAAGAGACTTTTCTGCAAGCCAAACATCGTTTCCGTCATCTTCTACGTCAATAACAGCCGAGCCGCCGAGCTTTATCTGTCCGCCGTTATTCACATAAATTGCGCCGCCAAGGTTGCTTCCAGTGCCGTTTTCATCGGCCGCTTTGTTTCCGGAAAGCAAGCCGCCTGTCATTATAAATGCCGCCATTCCGCCTGAGCCGTGGTCTATATGAACCGCTCCGCCTGCGCCGCCGTTTTTTGCCATATTTCCGCTTATCACACCGCCGTTCATTGTGAATGTGCTGTAATTTGAATCTCCTCCCCAGATGAACATTGCTCCGCCGCCGTCTCCAGGATTGATTCCAGTGGAATAATTTTCAGAGACTTTGCCTACGTTCATCACAAAATCGGCATTATTAGCACCATAAAACGCTCCGCCGCGATTGGCACTATTTTTTTCTATAAGAACATCATCATCAGAACTGTTTTCTTCACCAATCTTTACAGTAATTCTTGAATTTTCATTATTAGCATAAATCGCTCCGCCGTTTCCGCCAGCATTATTCGCTTTTATTGTGCAAGAGGATAATTCAGCTTTACCGCTATAAATATATATTCCTGCACCATCGGTTCCTGCTTCATTATCATGGGCAGAGCCGCCTGTCATAACAAGTTTTTTTTCAGAATGGATTCCTGCGCCGCTTTTCTCCGCATAATTTCCAAATATTTCTGCATTTCCAGAGATATTCAAATCGCCGCATGCAAAAATTCCAGCACCCCGGCCAGTGCAACCTTGAACAGAAGTAAAACCGGCTTTGTTATAACAAATCTTTGCTTTGCCGGAAATATTCAGCACTGAATAGTTGGAACTGTCATCATCCGCCCCATCCGCAATGATTCCGCCTCCCATTCTTGAAAAGTTCCAGCCTATAACACCGCCGCTCATATTGAACTTTCCTTCCGGGCTTACATAAACTCCGCCGCCGTAGGAACTTGTATAATTTTTGCAGATATAAGCCCCTTCGGACATATTCACAGTTCCATAACGAACATAAAGCCCCGCGCCAACTCTTGAATAGCTTGTATCTGTAGACTTGTTTCCAAAATCCGTACTTGTTGCTACTTTTGAAATATCGTTTCCCGCAACGTCCGGATCAAGTTTTTTACCGATTACTGCGCCGCTTTCAAGGCTCAGCGTTCCACCATTAATATAAATTCCGCCGCCACTTTCTCCGGCTGTATTGTTGCTTATTACAGATTTTTTTATTTTGCAACTTTTATTATCTATAGACAATATTAAACCGCCGCCGACACCGGATTTTGCCTTATTGCCGCTAATCTCGCAGCTTTCAATTGTTGACGTTCCTGCAAGTTTCAGACCGCCGCCGCCAGAGCTTGCAACATTATCTATTATATTGCTGCTTTTTATTTTTGTTTGCGCCCAATCTTCCTTAACCCAGATTCCGCCTGGATCGCCATTATTTCCAGAAATCTCTGAGTTCTCGACAATAAGATTTTCACCGTCAAATTGAATTCCTCCGCCGCCGTCGCTTGACTCATTTTTTGTAACAGCGCACTTTTTTAAAGTAAGGTTTCCGCTTATGATGTAAATTCCTCCGCTGTTTTTTACCTTTCCGCCGGTGATTTTTAGGTTTTCAAGCGTAAGGGAGGTATTTTTGGATGTCAGAACGCGGCCGTATCTCCTATCTTTTTGTTTTGCATTCAGAACGGCTTTTGAAACAGCAGAAAGCCCCTTTATTGTAAGGTCAAGATTTGAAGGTGTTGTGCCTTTTATAGAAATGAAAGTTTCATCACTAAGATCAGTATCAGCATAAGTCGGCTCTACCGTGCCATCCACATAAATCGTGTATTTTTTTGAGGTGTCGCCGGAAGCGGCTATTGTGTCCACCGCTTTCTGGACTGTAGCAAACGGTTTTGCCATTGAGCCGTCGCCGGATGTATCGCTTGCGTCCGGAACGGAAGGACCGAAATTCGATGAGACATAAAAACTGCGCTTTCCGTCGGATTCTCCGCCGCCGTCTGTTCCGCATACGTAAAGCTCCGTAAAGTCGTATTTTGTAAGCTCCAGTGCTGAAGGCGTAAATGTTCCGTCCGCCGCGGGTGTTCCGTGTTTTTTGCCGTCAATGAACCACAGGTTCGTCGTCATTTCTGAATATACAGAGATATGCTGAACCGCGGAATTTACCGCGACTTCGGTTGAAGAAGAAAAATCCGTCGTGCTGTTGTAGAATTTCATTATCGCAAGGTAAGTTCCGGCGGGCACGTTTTCCGCGGAGAGCCTAGCGCCGCTTCCAGAAACCTCCATTTTAAATCTGTAGTTGTTTTCGCCGGAATCGGAAACGCCGTCTTTTGTAACGTTGACTTCAGCCGCAACAATTCCTAGCGCGGAGTCAAAAGAAAGAGGAAGCTTTACATTGCCTTTTCCGGAACTTTCCTGCGGCTTAAGTTTTATATTCAAAGTTGAAGACAAAACTTTCTGTCCTGCGGAAAGTTCAAATGCCGCAGCTCCTTGTGCAAAAGCTGATTTTTTTACAGCGGAAACCTGACTTTCGGTTTGTTTTGGGCAGGCGTAAAGAGCAAGAGTGTATGCAGATGTTTCCTTGGGAGCACAAAAAACAAAGCGAATTACATCAGAATAATTATTTTTTAGCACAACGGCTGTATCAGAAACAGAATCTTCACCCAGCCATTTTTTGGAAGAACCCGATGTATACGAAATTTCCGCAAAATACAAAGTATCTGGTGACAGCAAAAAATCCGGAAACGCCGCTCTTGAGCCGTCATTCGAATAAAAATCAGAAGAAACTGTTATTATGCATTTGTCATCTTGAGCGGCCGTCTTATTTTCGTCTGTTCTGTTTTCGTCAAAAGAAAGAAAATTGTTGCAACTGTTCAAAACTGAAACAACCAAAAGAAACAAAAATATTGTCCAGTTCTTAAATTTTTCTTTATTCATCTTCTGAATTTTCATTTTTCACCTCCAAAATTGCAAATTTTAAAAACAGTATCCTAAAAAGCAAGAGTTATATCCGTTTCCACATCGTAGGAATATACGCCGACCTTCGCAGTGGCAATCACGGTGTATTTTCCTTCCGGAATCCAAGATGGAATAAGTCCGTTTTGCAAAACCGCAACTTTATTTTTGTTCTGATAGAGCGCAAATTCTACGGAATCAGGCGTAACGGAATTGCCGGCGGAATCTGTTATTGAAAGAGAAATTTTATTGTCCGCGTTTCCCGGAGTATTTCCCAGAGTAAATAACACAGGCGAAAGTGTCAGACTGTATTCTGGCTGACCAAAACTTGGAACTACAGAAGCACCAGCAATAGAAAGAACGCCTTTTTTTGCATCAGCTGAAGAAGGAACAACGCACAAAGATTTTCCGCCGGAATCTTTATTTTTTACGGAGAACTTAGAACAAATCAAGTCAGAAAGAGCAGTTCCGTCTGTAGAATGAATAACTTCTGTTCCGACTTTCCATGATTCAGTTTCTGTTGTTCCGGAAATCTTTATGTTTTTTGAAGCAGCAAGATTTTTTATGCCCACTTTCATTCCTGCGGCAATTTTTATAGAACCTTCAAGCGCAAAGTCGCCTTCAAGAACCAGAGAGCCGCCGTTGTAATTTATATTCCCATTGACTGAGCAGTTTTTCAGTCTTACAGTTCCGCCGGAAACATTCAAATCTTTTGAAATGTTACAATCTTGAATTTCAAGCGTTCCGTCTGAAACAGATATATCTCCGGAAATTGTTCCTTTAGAAAAAGAAACCTCTCCGTTTTCAATGTTCACAGAGCCTGCCACAGAAGCTTTTTCCGCGGTAAGATTTCCGCCATTCACAGTTACATCCGAGCCGATATTTCCGCCGGAAAAAACAAGCGCGCCCTTTTTAACAGTAAGCGAACCTGCTACAGAAGTATTATCCGAAGTAACTTTTCCGCCTTTTACATTCAGGCTCGAATCAATTTTTCCATCTGCAAAAGAAACCTCTCCGGCTTCAATGTTCACAGAGCCTGCTACAGAAGCATTTTCCGCGGTAAGATTTCCGCCGTTCACAGTTACATCCGAACCGATATTTCCGCCGGAAAAAACAAGCGCGCCCTTTTCAACAGTGAGCGAACCTGCGACATCCAGTTTGTTTGTCTTTAATTTTCCGCCAGTCGCCGACATTTTTAGTGAAGCTACAGAATTTTCGTTTCCATTGATTACAACATTCGCATTTGCCGCAGAAAGATTGACATCCTCCTGCACGCTTCCAACAAGCTGGACTGTTCCCAAAACCGTTATGTCAGAAAATCCTTCGCCCGAAAAAGTTTTTGCAATTGTTGCAAACGGCGAATTCTCGCTTCCGCTGTTTGTCGTGTCGTTTCCACCCGGGGAAACAAAAAGCATTGATTTTAAGACGTGTATTCCAAATTCTTTAGGAATTGAATCCGCGTATAAATCTTTGTGGGAATAAACTCGCAAATAAACTTTTCCGGCAGGAATTTTCAAGGAAATTTCGCCGCCCGCATTTTTTCCGCTGTAAAGAACTTTTCCGCTGTCATCAGTTCCCTGGTACAATTCATAAACCAGAATTGAATCAGAAGTGTCTGCGCCATCGGCTGCGCTTTGCGCCGGAGAAAGCGTTATTGTCGCATAAGAACTGCTTTCGTCCTGGCTAACAAAACCGTCGCTTTGCAGCGCATTTCCCGCAGAATCCATGACATCCACGCTTCCAAGCCGAATTGACTCAACAGTTGTCTGAACCGAAGAAGAAAATCCACCAGCATCCTCAAGAGCAATGGCATATACAATTTTCTCATCTGTCAAAGAGTCGTCTGTAAGAAAATAAACCGCCTGGCCGTATTCCTCAAAAGGAGCTAAAGAAACAGAGTATGAAGCCGAATCGTTTCCAATCTTAAACTGATTATTTTCAAACACGAAAGTTCCGTCCTCATTCAAAACGACAGAAGTTTTTTTGCCATTAACTGAGACCGATTTTATGTCGCTGTGGATTCCGCTCAGCAAGCCTTTTGACGGCATATTGAAGAACACAACATATTTTCCGGTTGAAGGATTTTTGTAAACAACCGCGCCAAAAATCAGCGGCGGCGGAGAATCGCAGAACGCGCGGAAACTTGTGTAAGAACCAAAATCCGCTTTTGAAACCGGATGAAAAAGCCGGACTTCAGGAGAAATGTCAAATCCTGTTTCTGCAAAAAGCAAAAATTCTGACGGATATTTTAATATTAATATAGAAGAATCTTTTTCGTCCTGAACAATTGAAATTACGCTTGTGTCTATTTTTGACCCGAACTTTTTTTCCGCAGAATCCTTATCGAAGTTTGGAAAAGAAAGACGGATGCAGTCGTCCGGGAAAATATAATTCTGCGGATTTCGTAAAAACAAATTCACCGCAAAGTCTGCCGAAGAAGAAACAAAAACATTTCCAGAAGCAGCCTCATAATTGCCGGAGACAACCTTGTATTCGGTAACGGCTGAAGTTTCCGTGTATTTTTTCAAATAATCATTAACCGGCTCATTCCACGACTCTTCAAAAAATGAGCATGAAGCAAAAAGTAAAAACGGCAGAAAAACAAGAGAGAATCTAAATATTTCAGCAAAAGTAATTTTTTTCATTTCTCCTCCAAAAGTCCGCACTTAAAATTGCCAGCCGATGCTCAAAGCAGGCAAAATCATACCAAAATCCATATCTGCAAGAAAAACCATAAGGTAGTCAGCAGAAAGCTCCGCATAAAGTCTGTTTGTAAGGTAAAACTGCATAGCACCGCCGGCAATTGCGCCAAGATTTATGCTGTTCAATGGCTCAGAAACAATGTTATGCTCAAAATGAAACTTAAAGTCGTTGAAAAAAGAAAGCCCTGCTCCTCCGTGAAGTTCAAGCGTCATAAGATGCCGCGGTTTTTCCAGATTCCTAAACTTTACGCGGACAGGAAGCTGATACACAAAAAGCGCATCTGCATTGATTAAATTTCCGTCAATCTGGTAATTGTTGTAATCCGCAAAAATCCTTGAATAAGAAGAAAAAAGTCCAAAGCCAAAATATCCGAAGCGATGCTTGAACGGCACAAAAGTCGCTCTTGCCGTAACGCTAAGCGGCAGAATGTTTGTATCAAGGTATTCTTCAAAAGTGCCGTCGTAAAGAACAACCGGAAAAACGTAACCTACGCTTAAATCAAAATCAACTTTCTTTTTGAATTTAACTTCTATCTGGCTGCGGTGGTCCGCCTTGTTTTTTAGTCCGCTGGCATCTATCGCAATAAGATTGTATTTTCCTACGTCAAGTTTTTTAAGGTCAAACTGAATTTTCAGCCGCCGATTTTTTTCGTTTTCCAGAATTTGCGGGATTATCGGCTCTGCGTTCTTTTTCTTTGAATTCAAGAGCACGTAATCTGTAAAAGAAATATCAGAATCAGATTCAGGCAGCGCAAAAAGATTTTTTCCAAAAATATTAAAGATTCCGTCGTTTATTTCTTCCAGAAACAATGTTCCTGTGCGGTTCACATTAGATTTTATGTCATTTATTTCCGGCTGGAACGCCTTGTAGATTTTAAATTCAAACCAGCTCGACTCAACTTCCGGAACATCAACAAGGTTATAAGAAATCACCTTGTAGCGGTAAACACCCGGAGAAAGCAGCGGATTTACCTGAACCCGGTTGGAATTGTCTTCTGTCATAATGCGGTTCAGCTCTTCGAATGTTCCTTTTTTTTCTGAAAAGACTTCTATTACAACCTCGTAATGCAGAACGTACTCAGGATTTTCTTCTTCCCATTCAAGGTACTGCCATTGTTCCTGCGCAGAAATTTCAGATTCCTGAAGCCCGTCGTCTTCAATTTCCTGCGCAAACGCCGCGGCGGAAAAAAGAACATACAAAAGGAGAAGAATCGCTTTTACAGCAGAAAAAAATCTATTTCCCATAAGGATTTGCCGCTCCTTTTGCCTTGGATTTTCTCGGCGAAGGTATGTCTGTTTCAAAAACTGATTCCGCCGGAATTCCTTCCTGAAAAATCTTATCAACTTTGCCGTCGTTGTCGGTGTCAATTCTTCTTACGCCATAAACCGTCCACGAAAACCTGCCTTTTGAAAAAGCGATTTTATCTTCCGCAGAAATTGCCGTAAAATCAATTTTATAAGAAGTTCCGTTTTTTACGTTCTGAACAAGCAGAGCGCGTCCTTTTTTATCCTTGATTTCCACAAAATAATCAGTAGCTTTTTGAACTTTAGACCACGAAAGCGTTATGCACTTTGGATTTTCCTTTACAGAAAGATATTCGCGGTTAAAAACCGCCGGCATTGCCACAAGGTTCTGCGCTTTTTCCAGCGGTTCAACCGGCAGAATGTCAAATATCCTGCAGTTTTTTCTGTCCGTGTTAGAAATGTCGATTCCGTCAAGAGTTTCGGCATACACGATAATCTGATACTTTCCGGCGCGAAGACCATCCGCCGTATCAAGAAGAACATTTCGCGGCGCTACAGGATTTTTCTTCTGTGAAAATTCCTCGTCGGATGGAATTTTTATTATTACCTGCGGAGGATTAACATCAATCCTTGAAAGGACAAACTGCGCCTTACGGACTTTATCAACAGAGCTCCACGTAGCCGTTACCGGACTCAAAATTGCCTCCGAACCTTTTATCTGTGCATTCTGCCTAGGAAACTCAACTTCAACCGGCCGCAGCTTTACAAGATAGAATGACCGTTCCGCAAGCTTACCTGTGCGGCGGCTGGAAAGTCCGGGAATCGCATTGGAGTGCGCCTGAACCTGCCAGCGGTAATTTGTCTTGTCAATAAATTCTTTTGGATTGAACATATCGACATCAACTTCTGTACCGTAAACGTTATCTTCAAATACAGGAACTTTTTTTCCTGCGCGGTAAATTGAAAATTTATAAAAATCCGCATCTTCAACTTCGTTCCATGAAAACCTGAACGGAACAGATTCCCTGGCGACAGCCTTGCTTCCCGGATTTTTTAACTCAGGCGCCTCAAGGCTGTCTAAAACGATAAAAGTTTTTGCAGAAGAAACCATCCTTATATCATCTGTCGTGCTTTTTGAATTTAGCCGCCAGAAATATGTTCCGGGCTTTAAATTTATTCCGCGCATACTGGAACTTGAAGTCTTCTCCGAATAAATCAGTTTTGAAAAATCTTTTTCTGAAGAAAGCTCAAACGCTGTCTCAAAATTTTCAGGAAGATTGCGTTTCCATGTAAATTTTGTATCAGGAACCAAAGACTGGGCAACACGATAGCCGTCCACAGGCTCAATTGTGTGCTGTTCGGGACTTCCCTTCATTGCATAAAAAACGCTTGTCTCAGAACTTTCAGAGAGATTTCCTTCGCTGTCAACATAGCTTACAGACCAGAAATATTTTCCGTCCTCAAGCTTAATTTTTTTCGGGTCGAATGAAAAATAATTTTCAGAAGTCTGCTCTTTTATCTTTAATGAAGAAAAATCCGGTGCTGAAGAAACTTTCAGCATATATTTTTCCGCATCATCTTCATGCTTCCAGGAAAAAGAAATT
>ERZ1034973.351-NODE-351-length-33427-cov-5.758061_pt1 | contig 33427 bp, 27 predicted proteins | sample MGYA00520686_ERZ1034973 | MGnify/ENA primary metagenome ERZ1034973 (study PRJEB33766, sample SAMN09781775) | gut metagenome | biome: gut microbiome | host: Homo sapiens | place: Madagascar | study: EMG produced TPA metagenomics assembly of the PRJNA485056 data set...
ATTTACAAAGAGAGACTCTTGGGTTACAAACGGGACTCTCGCTCTACATTTCACCTACAACACTCCTTCCTTGCTTATAGTATATACAACAATAAAGAAAATATCAATAAGATTTCTTCATTTTTTCTTTATTATAAATTTTTACTTTCAAAGAAATAAGTGCTCGCTATAAGTGCTGTTCCGCCTATATATGCCATCTTATCGCTCAAGTGTGAACGGCTGATAAGCTTGTCAGTATAGTTTTCATCATATTTTGTGCAGTACTGTATAAAAAGCTTATATATACTTGTATTTTCAAACATTGAACCAAACACTATCGTGCAATCCGGAGCCAGAATAGTCAACACATTTACAGCGACACGTGCCATTCGTTCTATTGCTCCAACAAGTATCTCAGAAATTGTCTGATCCATCCTTGTTATGTAGCCGTTGCCCTCATTTTCTACCCACGAAGTCAAGAGCTCTCTTGTTATAAGATTTTTATCACCGGCTGTTTCTTCGTATAGCACCGGGGTATTTTCCTTGGAATATATCTCCTTTATGCGGTCACACAGGGCAAACATGGATACTCTTGTTTCAAGACAGCCATGTCTGCCACATCTGCACTTAAGTCCATCAGGCTCTATGATGTAGTGTCCTATTTCTGCTGCGTTGTGCTGATTGCCCTCATATAGCTTATTGTCCACAACTATCGCAGAGCCGACACCCGGGCCCCACTTAATAAAAACAATATTGTTTCCATATTTTCCGACACCGTAAAGCATTTCGGCTTCCGCAAATGCTTTGACGTTGTTTTCAAGTATTACCGGACACTGAATCTGTTTTTCAAGTATTTCTCTTATTTTTACTTGATTGTTCCATATGCCATAAGCGTGTATACTGATGCCATTATTCCTGTCAACTATTCCCGGAACACATATTCCGATTCCAAGAATATCTGACAGCTTAAGTTCCTTTTCCCAAAGCTGAAGCTTTATTTCCTTTGCCAGTTCTTCTAAAAACAGCTGTGGTTCAATGTCCGTCCGGGTATGTACCTTAGCTTCAACAAGCACATTTCCCCTGATATTGGTAACTGTAATGCTCGTGTCTACAGCCTCAATATTTACAGATACTATATACTTAAAATCATAATTGATATCCACAAGCACCTTCTTACGGCCCGCTCTCTTCTGCTCCTTCATCTCACCCTTTTCAAGTATCATGTGAGCTTCCATCATATCATTGCACAGCATGGTCACAGCCGCCGGTGTGAGTCCTATCTGATTGGCAATATCCTTCCTTGACATTGCGCCGTTTTTCTGCAGTATCTTAAGTATCTGAGATTTATTATTGTTTTTTACACTATCAAGGGAAATTCCGGTTTTAGCCATTAATTCATGCTCCTTATTTATGCTTCAACATTCTTTGTTGCAACTATATTCACACCGGTTGCTGCAACATCGCTTAGCAGTACATCACCTATATGCACCGGTGCCTCTACCGTGATCCGGTTGATACAGTCCATCACATCCATTATCTTTTCCTTTGGAATATCCTGTGCCGTCTTTACGGATACCATAGGTATTGTGCCGTTTTTCACACAGACTGTGCTTGTCACGATTCGTGTCGGATGCGTCACTTCCTTTGCTCCGTAATCTGCTCCGCGCTTGCAGGTGTTTCCGGTTACTGTGACATTTTCTCCGTCTATTGTCACCTTAAGTGCACAGCCCAGAGGGCAGCCTATACATGTCAAATTTTTCTCTTCCATGATACTATGCCTCCTCAATCTTTATCGTAATTGTGCGGGGATTGTCTGTTTCGATGAGCTGCTTCTTCTGAAGCACCACCTGCTCCATCTCACCCGGCGCCATTACAGGGCGCTTGCGGTGCTGTAATTGTTTATCATCCAGATATACCGCAATATAACAATTCTTATACACAGCTCCAACTCGAAATCTCACCGTTACGGTATCATCCATCTGTGCAGTATTTATCGTGCTTGGGACAGTATATCTGACTCCGCCTGTAGCATTTATTGATATCTCTTTGCCACCATCACTCTTATCACCGCCGTTTTTCACATACTCTGCGGCATGGCGGCCTGCTGCTGTTGCTTCCTCTGACACATAATCCACGAGGTCGTGCACATGAAGCACATTTCCACAGGCAAATACACCCGGCACATTGGTCTCAAGGCTTTCGTTTACGACAGGTCCGCTTGTTACAGGATTTAGCTCTACACCTGCTGTTTTTGAAATCTCATTTTCCGGAATGAGTCCACATGAAAGTAGAAGAGTATCGCACTCGTAAAACTCCTCTGTTCCCTCAATCGGCTTGTTGTGCTCGTCAACCTGTGCGAGAGTGATGCCCTCCACACGCTCCCTGCCCTTTATATCAACCACTGTGTGGCTGAGCTTAAGCGGGATATTAAAATCATCAAGGCACTGCACGATATTACGCTTCAAGCCTCCTGAATACGGCATGAGCTCTGCAACCACCTGCACTTTGGCACCCTCTAGGGTCATTCTCCTAGCCATGATAAGACCGATATCTCCTGAGCCGAGTATTACTACCTTTCGTCCCGGCATGTATCCCTCTATATTCACCAGTCTCTGAGCTGTACCCGCCGAAAAAATTCCTGCCGGTCTGTAGCCCGGTATGTTTAGGGCACCTCTTGCTCTCTCCCTGCAGCCCATCGCAAGTATTACGGTCTTTGCAGCGATATGGAAAAGTCCGTCTTTACGGTTCATAGCCGTGACTATTTTGTCATCTGCCCCATTTTCGGACTCGTCACCGGCCGAGATGTCCATGACCATCGTATTCAGTCTGTACTCTATGCCAAGCTCTTTGACCTCTTTGATAAATCTGCCGGCATATTCAGGGCCTGTGAGCTCCTCCTTAAAGGTGTGCAGTCCAAAGCCATTGTGTATACACTGGTTTAATATGCCGCCAAGCTCGCAGTCTCTTTCCAGTATAAGTATTTTATCTATTCCATTTTTCTTAGCGGAAGCTGCTGCCGCAAGACCTGCCGGGCCGCCTCCTACTATCACAATATCGTAAGATTCCATATTGTCCCCCTATGTTAATCTGATATTAATCCAATATCAATATTTCGTTACCTGTCTCTTTGAAGTATGACAGGCTATCCGCGGTTCTTGCTCATTCCAACGACTATCCTTGACCCTCCACCGCTTTTAGTGATGTCAAGCTGCGAAATACCTCTTTCTCTGGCGATAATCTCCATGGTTCTCGGAGAACAAAAGCCCGCCTGACACCTGCCCATTCCGGCTCTGGTGCGTCTCTTCACACCATCAAGTGACTTTGCGCCCAGTGGTCTGTTTACCGCATCCATTATCTCGCCCTCCGTAATCATCTCACAGCGGCAGATTATATTGCCATACTCAGGCTTTTCCTTTATCAGCTTTTTATACTCATCCTCTGAAAGCTTCTTTGGATTTAAAATACCTTTTCTTGTCTCGATGAAATCCGCATTTTTAGAAGGATTAAAAAGCCCCTCAACTATTGCTGCCACTCTCTCACCGATAGCCGGTGCACTTGATAAGCCCGGAGACTCTATACCTGCGCAGTCAACAAAATACGGTGCGTCTGAAAGCTCCTCGATGATAAACTCATGTCCGTCCTCATGTGCACGGTTTCCTGCAAACGATGTGATAACCTGACGCATAGGAAGTGACGGCACCGAACGTGTGCCGGATGCCGTAACATGCTCTAAGCCTGCTCTCGTTGTATTTGTACCATCCTTGTCTTCATGGTCATCTGCTGTAGGTCCGATTAAAATATTTCCGTGTACTGTCGGGGTTACAAGCACGCCTTTGCCGTATTTGCCCGGGAGCTGGAAAATAGTCTTGTCAACGATACCTCCCGCAGCCCTGTCTAAAAGCTCGTACTCTCCGCGCCTTGGTGTAATATGTATTTTGTTTTCACTTACCATGTTGTGGAACACGTCAGCATATACACCGGCTGCATTCACAACGCAGCTTGCATGAATTTCGCCATTTTGAGTAATGAGAATATAGCCAGTCTTCTCCTTTTGTATCGCCTTCACCTCGGTGTTAAATAAAAACTCCACACCGTTTGCTGCCGCATTCTCAGCAAATGCGATATTCATGCCAAACGGACATACAATGCCTCCTGTCGGGCAGTAAATAGCTGCCACAACTTCATCAGACAGATTCGGCTCTATCTCATGCGCTTCGCCTGCATCAAGAATTTCTAGTCCAGGCACGCCGTTTGCAATCCCCTGATTATAAAGCTCCTTAAGCCTTGGCATATCGTCATCGCTAAAGCACACTATCAGTGAGCCGTTTCTTCTGAACTCAAAATCAAGCTTCTTCGACAGCTCATCCATCATCTCATTTCCACGGAGATTCATCTGTGCCATAAGTGTACCGGTCTTACAATCAATTCCGGAATGGACAATAGCACTGTTGGCCTTTGAAGTGCCACAGCACACGTCCTCCTCCTTTTCCACCACACAGATGGACAGGTTATATTTCGAAAGCTCTCTGGCACAGGCACTTCCGGATACTCCCGCTCCTATAATTACTACATCATACATGTTATTTTCTCCTACCAATTTCCATTGTATATTTTTACTTTCTATACCACTAAGTTCACTCAAATAAGCTCATTTAAAACAATACAAGCAGCAGCTATTATTCATCCTTCGCCCAGTTAAATGCGCAGGCGACAGCCTTTTTCCACATTTTAAGCTTCTTTTCTCTCAAATCAGCCGCTATCTCCGGCTCAAACACACGGTCAATAGACCAGTTTCTCTTTATATCATCCATGCTTTCCCAGTAGCCCACTGCAAGCCCTGCGAGGTACGCTGCGCCCATGGCTGTTGTCTCCACGCACACAGGCCTGTTGACCGGTGCATTGCTGATATCAGCCTGCATCTGCATGAGCAGATTATTGGCACTGGCGCCGCCGTCCACCTTAAGTGATGTGAGATTGATGCCCGAATCAGCCTTCATTGCCTCAAGCACATCATTTACCTGAAATGCCATTGATTCAAGAGTTGCCCTTATGACATGGTACTTGTTTACACCTCTCGTAAGCCCCACAATAGTTCCTCTGGCATACTGGTCCCAGTACGGTGCTCCAAGCCCTGTAAATGCCGGCACCACGTAGCAGCCGTTTGTGTCTTTTACCTTTCTCGCCATGTATTCTGAATCTGTTGAGGAATCGATAAATTTCATCTCATCGCGCAGCCACTGGATAGAAGCTCCTGCCACAAAAATTGAGCCCTCCAGCGCATATACCACCTTGCCGTCTATGCCCCAGGCTATAGTGGTAACAAGTCCGTTCTTTGACGAAACAGGCATCTCACCTGTGTTCATGAGAAGGAAGCAACCGGTACCGTATGTATTTTTGGCTTCCCCTGCCCTAAAGCAGGTCTGGCCAAAAAGCGCTGCCTGCTGGTCTCCTGCCGCACCCGCGATAGGAATCGGACCCCCGAAAAACACAGGATTCACCTCACCATATACACAGCTTGACGGCATTGGCTTTGGAAGCATGCTCTTTGGTATATCAAGCTCCTTAAGTATCTCATCATCCCACTTTAAGGTATTGATATTAAACATCATGGTTCTTGAAGCATTGGAATAATCCGTGACATGCACCTGTCCCTGAGTGAGCTTCCATATAAGCCATGTCTCGACTGTTCCAAACAAAAGCTCGCCTCTTTCGGCTCTCTCCCTTACTCCCGGCACATTGTCAAGGAGCCACTTGAGCTTAGTTGCCGAAAAATAAGCATCTATCACAAGCCCTGTCTTTTTTCTGAAGGTCCCGGTAAGCCCCTTTTCCTTCAGTGAATCCGCATACTCTGCCGTGCGCCTGCACTGCCATACTATCGCGTGATAAACCGGCTCACCTGTATTTTTGTCCCATACAATTGTGGTCTCTCTCTGGTTAGTAATGCCTATCGCACATATGTCGGCTGCCGTAGCCTGGATATTGGCCATTGCCTCCTTTGCCACCTCAAGCTGTGTGGCCCAGATTTCCTCTGCATCATGCTCCACCCAGCCCGGCTTTGGAAAAAACTGCGTAAATTCCTTCTGTGCCACACTGCACATCTCGCCCTTCTCATTGAAAAGTATACATCTGTTGCTGGTCGTGCCCGCATCTAATGCCATAATATACTTTGCCATGTAAAAATCCTCCAACTCTCTATATTTCCAGCTTTTTTCCTTCTATCCTGCTACAGTTCTTCCTCTACCATGCTCTTCTCTTTGTTGAACGCATCATAGATACATGGAATTACGATAAGCGTAAGGATGGTTCCGTATACGAGACCTCCTATTATTGCGATTGCCATCGGCCTTATCATATCTGAGCCATCTCCGATACCTATCGCCGATGTAAACATGGCAAGGATGGTGGTCATCGCTGTCATCAGTATTGGACGAAGCCTTGTACGGCCTGCGTCTATGATTGCCTCATGCTTGCTCATGCCCTCTCTCCTGGCCTGATTGATGTAATCAATGAGCACGATTCCATTATTTACAATGAGGCCTGCCAGCATGATAAAGCCAAGCATTGATATGATTCCGAGCTCATTTCCCGTGATGAAAAGAGCTATAAAGCCTCCTGTAAACGCAAGAGGTATACAGAACATGATAATAAACGGTGAAAGCAATGACTGGAACTGCGCCACCATGATAAGATAGATAAATATCACTGCAAGCACAAGCATAAGTCCAAGCTGACTCATTGACTCATTTATTGTCTCATCCTCGCCCTCCATGTCTATTGAATAGCCATCAGGAATGCTGAGTTTATCAATTTTTGATTTAATTTTATTGCTTAGTAACGTAACATTATGGTTTTCATCAACCGCACCTGATACTGTAATATATCTTGTCTGAGCATCTCGATGAATGGTACTTAGTGTCTGTTCCTGCGAAATAGTGCAGATATCACTGAGCGGAATCTCCTTTTCACTGCCATCATTATCCTTATAGGTAAATGTAAGGTTTTTTATGTCGTCCACAGTCACATCAGACTGCTCTGCGGATTGTAAGTATACCTCATAGTCCTTTATGTCGGTCGTAATGGTTGTTGCACTCTTTTGAGATGATATCTCACCGGATACGAGCTGGTATACCTGAGCCACCGTATAGCCATACTTTGCTGCTTTTTCCTTATCCACAGTTATCTTAAGCTCATTGATTGTATCGCCAAGACCGTCATCTATATCTGTCACTCCATTTGTATCCTTAAGGATATCTGCCACATCACCTGCAAGCTTCTGCAGCTTGTCTATATCATTACCCTTAATCCTGACAGAGAGACCACTTCCGAAAAACTCTGATGAGTCCATAGCCTGTGAAGATGCTGTTACCTTGCAGTCCAGATTCTTTGTGCGTTTTTCAATTTCATCTATTACTTTATCCGACGAAACATCCGACTTCTCATCAAGCAATATATACATGCTCACACTGTCACTTCCTGAGCTCATCAGGTTCATGGTCGAGCTGCCTCCCGCTGTAGCTCCTATTGTTTCTATGCCCTTTATATCAGATATTTTGTCCATGACCTTATCAGACAGCTCTGTAAGCTGCTTGAAGTCAAGCTTTTCATCATCTTTGGCCCCTACAGTAAGTGAAATCTGATTTGACTCCATGTCCATATCCATAAATGTCATTCCCCTTGACATGCAAAGTGCGCCACTGCCGACTAAAAGCACTACTGCCGCAATAAATACCACCGGCTTAAATCTAAGACATGTGCCGAGGACATTTCCATACCAGTCCTTAAAACGGTCAAACCATGGATGCTTTATATCCTTCGTCTTTTTGAGCATGCCTGAAGCAATTGCCGGTACAAATGTGAGTGCGACTACAAGAGATGCCATAAGAGTAAACGCTACCGTAAGTGCCAGGTCTACAAAGAGCTGTCTCGTGATTCCATCCGTAAAAATAATCGGCGCGTACACACTTACCGTGGTAAGTGTAGAGGCAAAAATGGCTCCTGCCACCTGATTTGCACCCTCAACAGCCGCCTTCTTTACCGAATATCCCTCTCCCCTTAATCTGTAGATATTCTCGATTACTACGATTGAATTATCTACCAGCATTCCTATTCCAAGCACAAGTCCCGACATTGAAATGATATTTAAGGTGATATCCGTAAAATACATAAGCACCACTGCCACAATAACCGATAGCGGTATAGATGCTGCGATAACAAGTGTTGGCTTTATATCCTTTAAGAACAAGAGCAATACGAAAATGGCAAGTATTGCTCCCACTATCATATTCTGCATCACACTTTTTACAACCATGTCGATGTATACACCCTGATTCATGAGCACCGTGGTGTGTAATCCGTCATTTTCCTTTTCCAGCGAATCAAGCTTGTCTAAAAGACGGTCTGTGACGTCTCCTGTAGAGTAGCCGGTCTGCTTCTCCATGGAGAGCATTATTCCGGGATTTCCGTTGACTATCGCATATGTCTCATCCGAGTTGTCAGTCATCTCAACATCTGCCACATCACCGACATGAATAGGAGCTATTCCATCAAGCTTCATATCCATAAGCACTAGATTTGTTAAATCATCAATTGATTTTATCTCATCTCCCACCTGTACTATGTACTGTGTGCCGTTCGAATCATTCACATAGCCTGCAGGCATATCAAAGTTCTGTGCGACGAGCAGCTGCGAGAGCGAGTCAATTGTTAAAACTGCATTTAAGTTTGACTTGTCAAGTGCATCATCCTTACTCTTTTCAAGCTCCTTCTTTGAGCTGTCAAGAGATGCCGCTGCTGTTGCAAGCTGTGCCGACTGCTGTCCTATGCTTATAGAGCTGATGGCTGCCTGACTGTTTAGATTATCATAGGCATCTAAAAGTGCTGTCTCTCCTTGTGCTATCTGGTCAAGCCCGCTTTGACACTGCTCTATACCTGTATTCACCTGAATGAGAGTCTGTGCTATCGCTGACGCTGCCGCAGGCAGATCATCTGCTGTGTTTACGGTAATTCCAAGCGCCGAGAGTCCTGAAAACTGTGTTGCAATCTGCTTATCAACCTGCTCAAGCTGCGCTTTGAGTGCTGTGCCCGCTTCACCCGGTGCATTTGCGCCCTCTTTGAGTGACGGAATTGTCTTTGTATATGTATCACTATTCATGAAGTCTGAAAGAGCTGACTGAATTGTTTCAAGCTGGCTCTTCTGCTCATTTAAACTTGCAAGAGTACTCTCTAGCTGAGTCTTCTGCTCTGCAAGCTTTGCCTTTTGCTCCTTTAGCGTATCCACTCCCGCGCTCATCTGATCCGATGCAGATGTGATTGCGTTTTGTCCGCTCTCTATCTTTGCGCTTGCATCATCCATCTGACTTTTTGCATCGTCAAATTTCTTTGAAACGGCATTTTTTATTTTCTCATTGAGCTCATCTATCTTAGTCTGATTCATCGTGACCTGTATCTGCTCGGTGAGCTCACCTGTTGCAGTCACTGATGCGACTCCCTCTGTACTCTCAATTGCAGGCTTAAGTGTGTTTTCCACAAAGTCTGTGATTTCCGACTTGCTTTTCCCATCCATATCCACAGCAGTCATCATGATTGGAAGCATGTCCGGATTTATCTTCATAATGGTCGGAGTACCCACTCCATCCTTCCAGCCAGCCTTGACCTGATCTATTTTCTGCTGCATCTCTATCACTACAGAATCCATGTTGGCATTCTGCTCATACTCGCATGTCACCAGAGAATAGCTGTTATATGACATTGAGCTTACGTTTTTGATATTGGACGTAGTTGCCATAGCTGCTTCAAGCGGCGCGGTGACATCGCTCTCCACCTCCTGTGGACTTGCTCCCATATCTGTTGTCACGATAAGTGCATACTGAAAGCTCATATCCGGCAGCAGATCTGTCGTCATCCTGCCAAGTGATACAACACCGAGTACTATTACCAGCAGTACTCCTACAAGTACAGTAAAAGGCTTTTTTACACTATATCTTGATATCATCTGACCCCTCCTTTTTCTTTTCTTTGATAATGTCCTGCATTAGTTTGATAAACAATGTGATTACTGCGATTTTCACAATAAATTTAATTCGCTGTTATACTTTTATTATACAATGTGGCGGATTGCAACTCAATTGGTTTATACTTTTTTAAGAGATTTTCACAATAAAAAGACACCCAATTATACGATTAATATAATTCGATGTCCTTAAATGTCTTTAAATATCTTTTAAAATCTTTTATTTATTTCAGCTTCAAATGCCCTCTTCCTCAATCTCATCCTCATCATCATTGATACCTGCAACAGCACTTGTAACGGCTCCGATTACAGCGACAAGCGCAAAGATGATAACTAAAAAAATAACTATAAAGAATGCTACTAAAAAACCTGTATCTGTCATATAATTTACCCCCATAGCTGTCTCACAGCTTCTTTAAAATATAGTTTTAGTTTAACACACTTGTCTGTAAATAACAATATCGTAACGGGCTAAATTATTGACTAAATATTGACTAAAATATTGATTTATGAAATTGCTCAGTCCTTGATCTGCATACCGTTTGCATCCATATGATAGCCTTCTGTCATGATCAGCTTTGATACCGGAACTATCTCATAGCCCATGTCCTGCAGCTTCGTGAGCATCTCATCGAGTGCCTGCGAGGTGTATTTGGCGCCAAGATGGCAGAGTATTATCGAGCCACAATCCAGGCTTTTGTGATTGCACACTGTATCTATGATGTTTTGCACACCATAGTTTTTCCAGTCGAGCGAATCCACATCCCACTGGATTGGATAATAGTCACAGCCATACACTGTGTCAATCAGTTCATTGTTGTACGAGCCATATGGCGGTCTGAATACCTTCATATCTTTTCCGGTCAGCTCCTTGACCTTTTTGTGCACATCCATTATCTCCGTCTTCATCTCGCCAGCCGTGATTGTTGCCATATCATAGTGGTGCTCACTGTGATTTCCTGGCTCATGCCCTTTTTCAACCAGCGTCTTTACATATTCAGGGTTATCACTCACAAACCCTCCCGTCATAAAAAATGTAGCCTTTACGTTGTGCTTGTCAAGTGTCTCCATCATACTGTCAAAATCCTCTGCTCCCCAGGCACAGTCAAATGAAAGGGCTATCTTTTTTTCTGTTGTCTGAACCGAATATACAGGTAGCTTTCTGTCTCCGAACTGACTCACAGCACTGCTAAGTGTCTCCATCACCTCTATATTTTTCAGCTGTGATATGTCATACTCTCTGCCATATAAAGCGCCTGTAATAAGAAGCGCCGACAGCAGCACTCCAAAAAGGAATCTGTGTCGGCGTTTCTTTCGTTTTGTCCCATTATGTAGTTTTGTATTTTGCATGTATGCTCTGTATTCACTCATGCTATATACTATTCTTTATTATCACAAATTATGAATAATGAAATAACTCTATTTCAGTTCTTCTGCCCTTCCGATAAACTCAAGCACTACCTCAATCGACTGATGCGCAGCCTTCTCCGCAAAGGTCTGGTAGTCTGTCTCGCCGCCATCGCCGTCTGATATTGAGCGAAGAATGGCAAATGGCACCTTGTTCACATAGCACACATGACCGATGCTGCCGCCCTCCATCTCTGCTGCGATTGCATCAAAGGTATTCGAAATATAATCCTTCTGCTCCTTTGTGGCAATAAACTGATCTCCTGTTGCGATATTGCCCTTTTTGTAGTGGATATTCCTGTCAGCTAAGCATGAACACATGAGCTCCACCATTTTTGTATCTGCCGGAAGCAGAATCATGTTGATGCCTGAGAGAAGTCCCTTCGGGTCTCCGATTGGCGATGTATCCATATCGTGCTGCAGCACATTTGTGGCTACTGCCACGTCAAGCACATTTAAGTCCTTTGTCAAAGTTCCTGCCACTCCGATATTGACAATCATATCTACATCATATTTCAAAATCATGGCCTCTGCACATATTGCCGCAAAAACCTTTCCTATTCCGCATTTTGCCGCAACAACATACTGATCACCGATTTTACCCTCAACAAACTCCACTCCGCTGTAAACCTCTGTCTGTGTGTCTGTCATCTGAGCCTTTAAATCATCGACCTCCATCTGCATTGCACCAATTACACCTATTGTCATTTTATTTCTCCATTCTGTTTACTGTGGATAAGTAAACTCCATATTTGTCTGGCTCTCAAGTACCTTAAGATATGCACGGCACTCCTTCTTTGCCTCGTCAAGTGACAGATTCTCGTAATGTCCGCACTCTATTGCTGATGCACCAAACACCGGTCCATCATACTCAAGTATCTGCTTTAAGACCTCTTTTGTGATTTCAAAAACCTTCGCCGGCTCGACATCCCTCACAACGAGATAGAAGCCTGTCTGACAGCCCATCGGTCCAAAATATACCACATCATCTGCAATCTCAGAGTTTCTCACACATGTTGCAAACATATGCTCCACTGAGTGCATAGCTGAATTGGACATATAATCGCCTGCATTAGGTTTTCTTGTGCGAAGGTCGTATGTGACGATTTCTCCGTCTTTTCTTGAAATATAAAATCCAGGTTTAAGAATATTATGATTAATTGTAAAGCTTTTAATTCTTTCCATAAAAATGTTTCTCCTTACTTAGTTGCTGCCTCAAACTGCTTAAGATAATCCTCAAATACATTGAGTGCATCATCCACAGGCTTTGGTGTGCTCATATCGACACCGGCACTCTTTAGCAGCTCGATTGGATTCTTCGAGCATCCACCGCACAGGAAATTTCCTATATACTTATCCACAGCAGGCTTTCCCTCCTCAAGTATCTTTTTTGAAAAAGCAACTGCTGCCGAATAGCCTGTCGAGTACTGATATACATAGTACGGTGTGTAAAAATGCGGTATGCGCATCCACTCATATGATATCTCATCATCCACGCGCATATCAGGTCCGTAGTACTGCACATTCAGCTCATGCCACAGCTCATTTAGCACATCCTTGGTAACCGGCTCGCCCTTTTGCATTTTCCGGTGAGCTATATGCTCAAACTCTGCAAACTGCGCCTGCCTGAAAAGTGTTGTCCTGAAGCCGTCCAGAAAATGTGTCATGAGATATTTTCTCTCATTCTCATCCTCACAATGCTCAAGCATATAGTGCATGAGAAGCGACTCATTGCAGGTGGATGCAACCTCAGCCACAAAAATCAGGTATCCCGCGTAGGTGACGCTCTGATGCTCATTTGAATAGTATGTATGCATCGCATGTCCCATCTCATGAGCCAGCGTAAACACACTGTCCAGATTGTCGGCATAGTTCAAAAGCACATACGGATGAGTGCCGTAAGCGCCCCATGAGTACGCACCGCTTCTCTTGTTCTCATTCTCATATACATCTATCCAGCCACTCTCCATGCCAGCCTTAAGTGTGCTGACATACTCATCGCCCATAGGCTCAAGTGCCTTTGCCACAAGCTTTTTCGCCTCATCGTAGGTGTAGGTGGTCTGTACATTGTCCACAATCGGTGCAAACAAATCATACATATGCAGATGCTCCACACCTAAAAGCTTCTTCCTAAGCGCCATGTACCTGTGCAGAGCCGGCAGATGTGCGTGAACCGTCTCAATCAGATTGTCATAGACACTCTCAGGAATATCGCCACCGGATAAATACATGGCCCTTGCGCTGTCATATTTTCTGACCCTTGCATAAAAAGTGTCATTTTTCAGCTTGCTGATGTACATCATGGAAACAGTATTGCTCCACTTCTTGTACGAATCATAGACTCCGCGGAACACCTGCTTGCGCAGGCTTCTGTCCTTACTGCTTAAAAAATCTATGAAATTGCCGTGCGTGATACGGATTTTATTTCCTTCGACATCAGTGATATACGGGAATTTGATATCCGCGTTGTTGAACATACTGAATATATTCTCCGGTGCTGCAGCCATCTCACCGCACTGCGCCAGGATATTCTCCTCTGCAGCCGATAAGGTATGCTCTTTCTGGCGCATTATCTCGTCAATCGCACGCTTATAGTGCATAAGCTCATTGCTCTCACTGTAAAAGCTCTCAAGCCTTTTATCATCTATCTGCAAAATCTCCGGACTCGCAAATGCCAGCGCACCTGATGCCTGAACAGTCAGTGTCTCTGCCTTTGACACATATGCCTGATATTTCGACACAGCAGTGTCCTGATGTGAGCGCTCATTCGCATAGACCACTATACGCTCCAAATAATAAGACAGCTCATCCTGCTTCTTAAAAAAATCAAGCAGCGTTGCTGCACTGTCTGCCAGATGTCCCTTAAATCCAGATAGCTTTTCTGCAAGCTGTGACGCTTTTTCACACTCAGCCTCCCACAGCTCATCTGTCTCATACATATCCTCAAGCTTCCATTTGTACTCGTCTGAGATTTCATCTCTCTTTTGAAGCCTTTTCTCACTCATTTTGTGTTACCTTCTATCTTACTTTTCTTGTTCTCGGAGGTTCTGAATAGTTACCTTGTTTTCAACTCTTCAGAACCACCCCACGCACATTCGCAAAACCGCACGATGTTTTTATAAAACTACCCACACATCTGCTCTGCAAAATGCATATAGACGTGTGGGATGTATGTGAATTATAACAATTAAGCTCTACTTTGTAATTAAAGTGCCCATACCACCTGAAACAGTCTTGCCCTCTTTGTTGAGCTTTGTGATAAGCACTGAACGGATGGCAGAGTCACCGATAAAGTCGATAGCCGCCTCAATCTTTGGAGCCATGGTACCCTCATCAAACTCGCCTGCTGCAAGGTACTTCTTTGCCTCATCAACAGTCATGGTATCAAGCGGCTTCTCATCCTCCTTGCCATAGTTCAGGCAGACCTTGTCAACGCTTGTAAGTATAACAAGTCTGTCAGCATCAAGAGTATCTGCAAGCTTTCCTGCTGCAAGATCCTTCTCGATAACAGCACTGGCGCCCTGAAGCTTATTATCCTGTGCTAAAACAGGAATTCCGCCGCCACCGCATGCGATAACAACCTGATCCGCATCAACAAGAGCCTTAATAGCATCCTTTTCCACTATATCAACAGGCTTTGGAGCTGCCACTACTCTTCTGTAGCCTCCCTCAACCTGTGTCACATGGTTGCCCTTCTTCTCTTCTTCCTCAGCCTCAGCCTCTGTCATAACACGGCCAATGATCTTTGTCGGATGATAAAAAGCCTCATCATACGGGTCAACAACCACCTGTGTAAGTATTGTAGAAACGGTCTTATAAATTCCTCTGCCAAGAAGCTCTGTACGGATAGCATTCTGTAAATCATATCCTATATAGCCCTGGCTCATTGCAGAGCAGACTGCTGTAGGTGTAGCTGTATACTCAGGATAAATCCTGCAAAACTCAGACATAGCGGTGTGAATCATGCCCACCTGCGGTCCGTTGCTGTGTGTGATAACAACCTCATAATCGTCCCTTATAAAATCTGCAACTGCCTTTGCTGTATGCTTTGTAGCCTCGTGCTGCTCCGGAAGAGTTGTTCCAAGAGCATCATGTCCGAGTGCAATAACTATTTTTTTCTTCTTCATGCCGACCTCCTATGCAAAATGAAAACTAATTTGCTTCTATTATCTAATATTTTGTGGAATTTGTCTAGTACTTTGAACTGATTTGAATAACATTCTGCCACAACATAGCGAACGTAAGCCGCGCATGGCAGCGGCGCACACGTAAGCACATTTCCGCCACAGCGTAAGGGACGTAAGCCAAAGGCACCGGTGGAGCACACGTATTCTTGCAGGAGCGAATAGCGAAGTGGCTTAAATACTGTAGAAATTATGCCCATGAAACGCAGAAACACCCCTGCATGGACGCAGGGGTGAGGAGAAAACACACTCGAATTACTGCTGGATATCCTTTGCAGAGCTTAAGGTTACTTCAACCTTGCTCTCTTCATACTGTCTGCCACTCTGACGAGCAACAGTAAGAGTAACCTTATCTCCGGCCTTGTAGCTCTTTAACGCTGACTGCAGCTCTGTCATAGAAGAAATCTTTGTGCTGTCAACAGCAGTGATGATATCTCCCTCCTGTAAGCCGGCATTTGCGGCACCTGAACCAGCTGAAACAGATGAAACATACACCCCCTGTGGGAAGCCGTAGGCTACCATCTCAGACGAAACATCGCCCCCCTTTATTCCAAGGTATGCCTGATTCTCGTTTGTATACTTTCCATCCTGGATGAGGCTCTCAATAATAGGCTTTGCAACCGACATAGGAATTGCGTATCCTATACCCTCAACCTCAGTTGAAGAATATTTTACAGAGTTTATACCGATAACCTCGCCGTTTTCATTCAAGAGTGCTCCACCACTGTTTCCCGGGTTTATTGCTGCATCTGTCTGGATAAGCTTGTTGTTGGTAACAGTCTCACCTGTCTGTGAATCCTGTGTAGTTACGGTTCTGTTAAGTGCACTTACTATACCTGTTGTGACAGACTGTCCGTATCCGAGTGCATTACCGATAGCGATTGCCGGGCTTCCAACAGCTACACTATCTGAATCTCCGATTGTCGCAATCTTGATTTTTGAGTAAGTATCTTTTCCAAGGTCTGATTTCTTTACACGTACAACTGCAAGATCATCGTCAGGATCCGTTCCTCTGATTTCTGCCTTTACCACAGAATCATCATCAAACTGTACTGTAAGCTCCTCTGAATCTGCTACAACATGGTTGTTTGTAGCAATGTAGAGATAATCATCATCCTCACTCACAATGATACCTGAGCCGCAGCTCTGTGACTGCTGTGACTTCTTTCCGAAAAAGCTGTTGTAGGTGACTGTTCCTGTATTTGTGATAGCAACGATGCTAGGCATGACCTCATCGACAACTGATGATACATCTGTCAGATCCTTTGCATCCCCTGAGGATGTCTGCTTAGTCCCACCGGATGTTGTAGTGGTAAGCTTTGCACTTGCAGTAGAAGAATTTGAAATAGCTCTCGTGCCAATATAGCTTACTCCTGTGAAAACGCCGCCTCCGACGAGTCCGAAGATAAGAGCTGCCGCTACTGTCTTTGCTGCAAATGGTCCAAATGCACCGGGCTTTCTAGGTGCTCTCTGTTTCTTAGGCTTTGCAGTCTGCTGGTATGCCTGACCATTCATATTCATCCGGCTATATGAGTTGTCTGTCGAACCGGCTGATGCTCCGCCATATGCATTATTATTTGTGCCTGAATTATATGCCTGATTAGAATAAGGCTGGTTTGCATATGACTGATTTGCATTTGGCTGTCCTGCTGCAGAAGCCTGCGAATATGGGTTGTAGCTCTGTGAATAGCTTTCAGCTGATATATTATTAGTCTGTGCAGCCTTCTGTGACTCATCCGGATTGTAAGGATTACCGGACATGGTGAAATTTACACCTGCATCAGATGCGTTACCTGTTGTATTAGCATTGTTGACGTTGCTGGTATAATCGCTGTTGTTTGTACTGTTAGTATTATTTGTATCATTCATATTTCTATAATTGTTATCCATAATAATTTCTCCTTTCGTTTACAATTAGAAGTATACTGTCAATCTGTGTTTAATTTGTGACGGGATTATTTATTTTTTCATAAATCAGTTAACTATTTATAGCCTATGTTCCCCATTGCAGGCCACTATGCGATTATAAAAATAAAAATAACTGCTCATCAGCAGATGCACCTCTAAATCTGCGATAAATAGAAATTGCAGAATATCAATACATCCCTGCCAATGAACAGTTACCATAAATCATATATTAAATTTCAATTCCGTTCTTCTCAAGAAGTGCTCTCGCTGTTTCAACCGAATCTGTACCTGTCGCATTCTTTACAGGTGCAAACTCCTTCTCTCTGTCTACCTCAAATGGCAGGCTATTGTCCATCATGTATACCATATCGAGGATGAGTGTCTCGAACTTGTATGCATTCGGAGTCTCAGGCTTGTGCTCTGTACCATTCTCATCAATGTAAGGTACCTTCTTCTCTACCACATGAAGTGGAAGGCTCTTCTCTGCGATAGCCATGAGCTTGTCCACGCGGAATAAATAGTTAAGTATAACACCAAAGCCATACTGTAATGAACCATTCTCGTTCTTTGCCTCTGCCATCTCAGGTGTGAGCTCGTAATACTCGACAATCGAAGGCTTGCCATTCTCAAGACACATAGCGCCGACTCTCTCGTATGGATCGCACTTTCTGACCACCTTAGAGCCGCTGACACAGCCGGACTCAATTGTAGCACCTACAAAAACAGGATCTGCAATCTGCTGAAGTACATTGTCCACAGCAAATACATTGAGCCACTCAACACCCTTGTCCTTCAAATCCTTGTCAAGACCGGCATTGATGAGTGACTTGAACCATCCACCGTTTCCGTTTGGTGACATGGCAAGTGAATCCTCAGACTTCATGAGCAGATTTCCATCAAAATCAACTGCCGGAACCATCTCCTGCACGAAAAACTTCACATAGTCCTTGTTGTATCCAAAATAGTCGTGCTCTTCAAAGAACTCTCTTGTCATGCTATCATTTATCTCGCTTGTCATAACATACAGAGGCACCCATGTACCGGTCTGATTTGTAACCTTCATGAGGTTTGCGACAAGCTGCTCAAAGATGTAGAGTTCCTTTGTCTTTCCGATATTGAACATTCCCTTAGCCTTGTCAAAGCCAAGACGTGTACCCTGTCCACCGGCAAGAAGAATCGCACCGACCTTGCCATTCTTGACCGCATCAAGACCTGTTGCAAGATATTTGTCCTTATTTGCCTCTATCTCTGAAAGCTCCATAGCAGCAAGCGGTGAGAATGTACCTCTCTGCTGCTCCTTCTTGTGAATCATATCAAGGTATGACCAGTCCATGTGCTCAAGCTGGCTCTCAAGATTAGCCGGAGCTTCCTCTGTTAAGAATTTCTTTAAGTATTTCTGGTTTGTTGCCGTGATTTTTTCTTTGATTTCCGGTTTCATAATAAATAATCTCCCTAATAGCTAACTTTAATTATTTAATCATCTGATGATGATTTTTTTCTGAACCATTTTCAGATTCTGACTGGCTCTTTTTCAGGGCATCCTGCTTGTCCTTATTCTTTTTCTTTGCCCCTTCGGTTCCATCAGAGCCAACAGTATCATTGTACTGCGTGAGATCAAATGCTGAAGTCTTAGATGTAATACCTGTTTTTTTAGCAATCTTGTCACTGACACTTTGAACTGTCTCAGTTGGCTGATAATCAGTCTCGTTAAACAGAAACTGATGAAGTTTGGAAACATTCTGTGCTAAATCAATCGGAATGACTGTATCGCCTGTTGTAGAAAGATTCATTGTAGTCAGCTCAAATGGAAAGCCTGTTGTCTCCTTCATCTGATATTTGGTAACAGCTGTTGCATACTGAACAATTTCTGCAGCTGTAAAATTGGTACTTATCTGACTCATGATATCCTTGCACATCTCAGTGAGCGAGCCTAAATCTGACTGCTTAGCCTTGTCAAGCATAGCCTGAAGCACGATTCTCTGACGGGAAGCTCTTAAGAAATCATCACCGGAGGTGCTTCTGATACGTGCATAGCATGTAGCCTGAGTTCCATCAAGGTGCTGCATACCATCCCCCTCAAGATAAGGAGTATTATATCCAGTAGTAGAATCAACCTCAGGAATCAGATAATTGATTTCCTTCATCTCTGCCTTAGTAATCTCAAGATCAAGACCTCCGATATCATCTATAGCATCTACAAGAGCCTTCCAATCAACACAAACATACTTCGTAATATTCAAATCCAAATTTGAATTAAGCATAGCTACTGCTCTCTTTGCCCCACCATTAGCATATGCGGCATTCGCCTTCGCAAATTTTCCATTGCCGATAGGAAGATACGTATCTCTATATACAGATACCAACTGAACCTCCTTTGTATCATAATTCAAGCTTGCAATCATGATACAATCGGAATTTCCCTCATTGTATGAACCATTACTTCTGTTGTCCAGACCAAACAACGCTACATTGAGATATCCATGCATATTGGCAAGAGCATCATCATCAATATCCTCATTGATTCCGGCCTCACTAGCTGTCAGCGCATCTTCATATTTAACCTGTCCGAGTGTCTTATTATAAGCCCAAACCACTAACAGAACAATTAACAGCAGCAGGATTTCAAATACAAAAAGTATAATCTTCTTACGTCCACTTCTTCTCTTTTTTCTTCTTCTCTTCTTTGCCATATTATTTTTCCTTTTTCCTATGAATGTAAAGCCACGCGTCTGCGTAGTCCTGACGCTCCTTCTCTGACATATTGGTATACTTTCCAAACTCCAGATTCGTCAGACGCATCTGCGGCCTGCCACACTTGAAGCATTCAACCTCTTTCCTTCTTGAAACCATCCGTATCCAGCCACAATCCGGGCAAATGTATATTTTCATCATAGTCTTTATTCAAACTGTCCGAGAACCTCAGCTGACAAAGCATCAAGCTTAGCCTGTGAATCTTCAAGAGACACTCCTTTAACTCCGAAATAGAATTTAATCTTAGGCTCTGTACCAGAAGGGCGTACACAGCACCAAGCGTTATCGTTAAGTTCGTAGTAAAGTACATTAGAAGAAGGAAGACCTGTCGGCTCAACCTTTCCTGTTGTCATATCTTTTCTTGTGTCATTCTTGTAATCACGGATAGCAAGCACCTGATAATCACCAAACTTCTTTGGCTCAGCGGCACGTGCCTTTGTCATAATCTCATTTATCTGTGCGGCACCATCAATACCCTTTAAGGTCATTGTGGAAATACCCTCTCTGTAGTAGCCATACTTCTCGTACATGTCAATCATGCCATCCCAGAGTGTCTTGCCCTGTGACTTGTAGAAGGCAGCAACCTCACACAGCATACAAACTGCTGCAGGGGCATCCTTATCCCTTGCATATGTGCCCGGCAGACATCCGTAGCTCTCCTCCATACCGAATACATAATTGTTGCAGCCGGTCTTTTCAAATTTGAGCATCTGCTCTCCGATATACTTGAAACCTGTTAGAACCTCGATATGCTTTACGCCATATGCTGCTGCAATCGCCTTACCCATATCTGTAGAAACAATTGACTCAACAAATGCAGGATTCTCAGGCAGAGTACCATTGGCACTCTTCTGGCTTAAAATATACTCACCGATAAGCATAGCTGACATATTTCCTGTAAATGTCACATACTCACCTGTCTTTGTATCCTTGCAGTATACACCGAGTCTGTCGGCATCAGGGTCAGTTGCTAAAACGATATCAGCATCCTTTTCCTTTGCCAGCTCAAGTGCAAGCTTCCATGCATCAGGATTCTCAGGATTTGGATAAGGACATGTAGGGAAATTGCCATCAGGCACTGCCTGGCTTGGCTCAATATATACATTCTCAAAGCCCATATCCTTAAGCACTCTCTGTACAGGGCGAAGACCTGTGCCGTGGAGTGGTGTGTAAACAATCTTGATATCCTTTGCCATAGCCTTGATAATCTCCGGATGGATAGAAAGCTTGCGGAGCTCTCCGAAATATCCCTCCTCAACCTCATCAGAGATGACATTGTAAAGACCTGCCTCAATAGCAGCAGCCTTGTCCATAGTCTTTACCTGATCAAATGATGTAACCTTTGCCACCTCGGCCATGATGCTCGTATCATGAGGTGGAGTAACCTGTGCACCATCCTCCCAGTATACCTTGTATCCATTGTACTCACGAGGATTGTGGCTTGCTGTGATAACAACACCGGCTATTGTACCGAGTGTCCTTACTGCGTATGACAGCTCCGGAACAGGTGCGAGCTGTGGGAATACATATGTCTTGATTCCGTTAGCTGCAAGACAGAGTGCTGTGGCCTCTGTGAACTCATCATGCATATTACGTGAATCATGTGCGATTGCAACACCTCTCTTTACTGCGTCCTCTCCCTGAGAAAGTATGTAATTAGCCAGTCCCTGTGTAGCCTGACGGACTGTGTATATATTCATCCTGTTGGTGCCGGCTCCTATTACACCACGAAGACCTGCTGTACCAAACTCAAGTGTGCGATAGAATCTGTCCTCTATCTCCTTGTCATCACCTGCAAGAGCCTTAAGCTCTGCTTTTGTAGCCTCATCAAAATATGGGTCAGTACACCATTTCTCGTACTCCGCTCTGAAATCCATTTATATTAACCTCCTATATCAGTTAGTGAATAAGCCTATTAATACTTAATCATACCGATTTTACCACATTAACGTGCATTTGAAAAGTTTTAGTTCCTTAATATTTTTTTAAACACCAGGCTCCTCATCCAAAGTGGCATCATACAGACAACAAGCTGTGCCGCAACCGTAACAAAATAATCGGCCGCACTTATGGTCCCTGTCTTTAAAATACGCTTTCTTCCTGCCTTGTATTTAAGGAAATAATCAAAGCCGCCACGCCTCTTCAGCATATCATCACCGGTTCTGGCATACACAAGAGTCTCACCTATATTTGCCATACGACAGTGATTTCTGATCATATTCGCCCAAAGAAGAGAATCCTCCATAAGCAGACAGTCCTGATAATTGCCCGCAGCAATCACCGCAGACCTTTTGTACATCACAGTCATGTGATTGAATGCATCGCGCTTTCTCTGATACTGCTTTATCACATAATTTCCGAGAGGCACTGTCCTCTCCGATAAAATATTACGTGTATCATCGGAAAACTCGCTGATGTAGCCGCCTATGATATCAAGCCCCGGATTTTCCGAAAAAGCATTCAGCTGTCTCTCAAACCGGTCAGGCACACATATATCATCCGTATCCATTCTGGCCACAAGCTCATTAGAGCAATGCTTTATGCCTTCAGCAAGTGCAAGACCGAGCCCGCTGTTTTTTTCAAGCTTTACCGTAACAAAATTTATTTCCGAAGGCCTGCATTCATACGCACTGATTGCCTCATAAAGCTCATCTGTCAGCCGGCCATCCTCCACCAGCACTATCTCGTCCGGTAAAACAGTCTGTGAATATATGCTTTCCATACACTCCCTGAAATACTCAGGCTTTTCCTTGTAATAAATTGACAGTAAGACTGAAAATTTGACTTTATTCATAAGTATCATCCTCCCAGACAAGCAGACTAATGTATTACCGCAAGCACAGTCTCTATGCACAGTCTGATATCATTTATCAGTGAAAATCTCTTAAGATACTTAAGATTGTACCTCATCTTGCCCGGCAGCACCTTGTGGATATATGTGTAATCCACATCATCAGAAGCCTCCAGAAGCCTGTCCTCATCCTTATACCTGATGCTTGCCTCACTTGTGATTCCGGCAGGCATCAGAAGCGTCGCCATCATCGCTGGTGTATATGCCATGACATACTTCTCCACCTCAGGTCTTGTGCCAACAAAGCTCATATCACCACATAGCACATTTATAAGCTGCGGAATCTCATCAAGCCTGTACTTTCTGATGACAGCACCGACTCTTGTGATTCTTGAATCCCCACCGACAGTCACCAGTGAACCCTTTTTGTCAGCATCATTCACCATAGTTCTGAACTTGAATATGCGAAACTTCCTGCCATACTGCGTGATACGCTCCTGTCTGAAAAAAACAGGTCCTCTGCTATCTACCTTTATCCAGACAGCAAGGACCAGTATAACAGGCGAAAGCAGCACAAGAAGAACAGTGGACATAATCATATCAAAAATGCGTTTGAATACCATGCTTGTCCCCTTTCTGCTCAGGTGCCTGTAATATTTAAGTGTAAAATCATTTTTCATGAATGTAGGAATCTCTCCCCATGTTCTCCATCTACTCATGTAAAATCTCCAATAAATTATTAATTATATACTCCACATCCTCATTGCTAAGCTTTGTGTTGAGAGGAAGTGTAATCTCATTCTCATACTGATGATAAGCGTTTGGAAAATCAGCTATATCAAAGCCCATATTCTTATATGCTGTCATCATCGGAAGCGGCTTGTAATGCACATTTGTGGCGATACCTCGATCCGCCATCTGCTCTATAAGCTCATTGCGCCTATCCACGCCGATGCCCGGTATGCGAAGCAGATACAGATGCCCGCTCGATGTATGCCTGTCTGTAAAATGAGGCACAGTCAAGAGACCAAGCGGCTTAAATGCCTCGTCATAGCGCTCTATAATATCACGGCGCCTCTTGAGAAGCCCCTCATATCTGTCAAGCTGTACCAGACCAATAGCAGCCTGGATATCAGTCATATTGCACTTATACGAAGGAGCCACAATATCATACTCCCAGTTGCCCAGACCATTCTTGTGCAAAGCATCCTTTGTCTGTCCGTGGAGTGAAAGCAGCATAAACTGCTTGTAGATATACTCGTCATCAAAGCCCTCTATAGGTCTCCAGGTGAGTGCTCCTCCCTCTGCGGTGGTCAGATTCTTGACCGCATGGAACGAAAAGCTTGTAAAATCAGCTACATTGCCACACATAATCCGCTCACCGTCTCTCATGTATGAGGCGCCAAAAGCATGTGCTGAATCAACCGCCACAATCACACGTCCGATTGCCCTCTGCACATCATTTGACGGATGAAAAAGAGCCTTCTTTCTCTCCACAATATCAAAAATCCTGTCATAGTCGCAAGGCACACCTGCAATATCAACCGGCACGATAACCTTTGTCTTTTCTGTAATAGCAGCTTCCAGGGCATCGTAATCCATCTCAAATGAATCAGGTGCTACGTCTATAAACTTAAGCGCTGCACCTACATGCACAGCAGGGCTTGCAGATGCAGTATATGTGTATGCGCTCGTGATGACCTCATCACCCGCACCTATTCCAAGGAATCTGAGTATCGACTCAAGGCACGCAGTAGCAGAGCCAAGAGCCACAGCCTTATCCGTGCCGCATAGCTTAGCAATCCTCTTCTCAAACTCCTTGGTTCTTGGACCTGTTGTAATCCAACCGCTTCGAAGTGCATCAGCAACAGCTGACACCTCTGCCTCTGTTATATCAGGTGGTGAAAATGAAATCTGTCTCTTTTCCATAGTTATGTTCCTCGTTTCCGGCATAAAATATGCCAAACATCCGGCTTTTACAGTCTATATTATAAGCTTCAAAAGATATTTAGTCCTCCAGATCAGGATGATACGTCTTGACCACAGAGGCCACTATCTGCTTGATATCCTTTGCTTCTGAGGTGCATGCCTTCTCGAGCATCTCAAGCTGCTTCTCAAAGAGCTCATCATCCATCTCAATAGGCTCACCCACATGAATCAGCTTGTTCGGAGTCTCCTTGAGACCTTCCTCGCTCATCAGCATCTCCTCGTATAGCTTCTCGCCCGGACGCAGGCCTGTGTATACAATCTGAATATCCACATCCGGCTCCAGTCCTGAAAGCCTGATAAGGTTTCTTGCCATATCATCAATCTTGACCGGCTCGCCCATGTCGAGCACGAAAATCTCGCCTCCGTGAGCATAGAGTCCTGCCTGCAGCACAAGCGCCACGGCCTCCGGAATTGTCATAAAATACCTGATAATACGCTTGTCTGTCACAGTGACAGGACCGCCATCCTCTATCTGCTTCTTAAACAGCGGTATAACACTACCATTGCTGCCAAGCACGTTTCCAAAACGCACAGCAACAAAATCAGTCTCCGTCTGCCTGTTCATCATCTGTATAACCATCTCACACAAACGCTTTGATGCACCCATGATATTGGTCGGATTAACCGCCTTATCCGTAGAGATAAGCACGAACTTCTTCACATGGTACTCAGCTGCAATCCTTGAGAGCTTTAATGTGCCAAGCACATTGTTTTTTATTGCCTCATTCGGGCTTTCCTCCATCAGCGGTACATGCTTATGTGCAGCCGCATGATAAATAATCTCCGGATGATATGTCTGGAATACATAGTGCAGCCTGTTAGTATTGCGCACCGAGCCGATCAGCGTCTCCACCCTTACATAAGGATATTTGCGCTTCAGCTCCTGCTGTATATCGTATGCATTATTCTCATAAATATCAAAAATGATAAGAAGCTTCGGATCCTCCCTGGCTATCTGACGGCAAAGCTCACTACCTATTGAGCCTCCTCCACCTGTAACCATGACCACCCTGCCCTGTAAAAATGAATGAATACCGTCATTATCCACAACAACCGGATCTCTTCCAAGCAAATCCTCAATGCTTACCGGACGCAGATTGGAAACTGACACTCTTCCGTCCACCATCTGATAGATTCCCGGAACCACAGACACATCACAGCCTGTGTCCTTGCAAATATTGAGTATATCCCTCCTGTCCTTACCTGATGTGGAAGGTACAGCATACACAATTTTCGTGATATCATACTTCTCAACCATCTCAGGAATATCATTTCGGTTACCGACAATAGGCACACCATCTATGAACCGCCCCAGCTTCGCCGGGTTGTCATCTATGATACAGCAGGCCTTCGTATGCAGATGAGAGCTCATGATAAGCTCCCTGATAAGCATCCTGCCGGCATTTCCGGCTCCTATAATCATGACCTTCTCATCACCGTTTGCAGAGCCTCTCTGCTCCAGCATCTTCTGACCTGTCCTGATAAATCTGTACGCAAAACGGCACGCTGTACAAAGTGCAAAGCTGAGCATCAGTCCGATAATCCAGAAGGCATACGGCATCTTAATCTTATACACCTCGTGAATAGTAACGCTCACAACCGCAAGCACCAGAAAGGCGGCAATAATATGCATAAACTCGTTGATGCTCGCAAAGCGCCATATACTGTGGTAAAGCCTGAAAATATAAAACACCACAAGTGAAATCACCATAAACAATGGCACAATGTGCAGATAGCCCTCCAGAAATGAGAGCGGAATATGTGAATATGAAAACTCAAACCTGATCATCAAAGCGAAAAAGAATGAGATTGCAATAATACACATATCAACAAAAGCAAGAACCAATGCCCTGAAAACCCATTGCTTGTCATTGCCCATGTATGCGTCCGGCTTCTCCGGACCATCGTATTTTATTTTGTCTTTTGAATTATTTGTATCTTTTTTCATGTCAAGTCTTTTACTCATATAGGATCTTCTCCTTTTGTCTCTCACTGCAAAAAGCAGCTTCTATATCCCTATGTAAATCAACTTCTCATAAACTGCATTTAAATTTACGCTTTATTATACCATACACACACTATTATAGTTCTTATTATTTTATTAAATATACCACATTTAGCGATGCTTGAAAACAAACAGCTTGCTTATCACATAATTGAGCACCACCACAACCACCTGTGCAGCCAGCTTCACCCACATGCTTGGATAGTCCAGAAGCGTGATAAAAATAAAGATAATAGCCTCTTCAATAACCAGCGTGATGAATCTGCCACTGAAAAAAGCAAACATCTGTACTAAAAATGCCGTCTTGGTCGGTGTTGTCACCTTAAACACCCACTTCTTGTTGGTAACATATGAAAAAAGTACAGCAAACACCCATGCCAGCGCGTTTGCAATCAGCTCATTGATTCCAAAGAATACATTAAAAATGGCATATGAGCCTATGCTGATCACAAAGGTCATATTGCCAAAAACCGTGTATAAAACAAGCTCCTTAAAATCCTCTTTCCTGCTTCGTATTATAATATTATCCATTTCTCCACCTATGTAACAGGCTATATAACCCTGTCGTAATTTATACGTGTAAGTTGATAGTAATGTTAATTTGCGATTTTTATATAATAACTGCATAGCCAAAATAAGTCAATATGTGATATGATATCTGCATGAAAAAGAAAACACAAAAAAACAAGAGTATAAAACTAAACTACATATATAATGTGAGCTACCAGATACTCACACTGATCACACCGCTCATCACAGCACCGTACCTCTCGAGGGTACTTAAGGCAGACGGAATAGGCGCATACAGCTATACCTACTCACTGGTATCATACTTTATCATGTTTGCCGCACTGGGCACCGTAAACTACGGAAACAGGGAAATATCATACCTGCAGGAGGACAGAGCAAAACGCACAAAAACCTTCTGGGAGATAGAGCTTCTATCCATTATAAGCGTAATTGTGTGTCTGTGCGCATATATGATATTCACACTTGCATTACCGCACTCACCACTCAAAAAGCACCTGCTAATGATTGAAGCAGTGTATCTGGTATCAGTTGCTTCTGATATCTCCTGGCTGTTTCAGGGACTTGAGGAATTTGGCAAAATAGTCGGTAGAAACGTGATTTTTAAAATCATAAACATTGCTTTTATCTTCATCGCCGTGCGCTCAGAGAGTGATCTGCTCATATATGTGGCAGGAGTATGTCTATTAGAGCTTTTTGCCAATATATCCATCTGGTTTTACCTGCCTCAATATGTTGACAGACCAAAGCTCAGGGAGCTTAGGCCTTTCTGCCACCTAAGAGCCACACTCACTCTCTTTGTTCCTACAATAGCTACAACCATATACACAGCGCTTGACAAAACTATGCTCAACAACATAACCGGCAGCATGACAGAAAACGGCTACTATGAGCAAGCCAATAAGATATCCAAAATGGTCCTCATGCTCGTAACCTCACTAGGTACAGTGATGCTTCCAAGAATAGGAAGAGCCTTCAGTGAAAATAAAAAAGACGAAGTAAAAGCCCTCCTTTATAAGAGCTTTCAATTCGTCTGGTTTATAGGGCTTGCCCTGTGCTTTGGTCTGATAGGCATCGCACGCAATTTTTCGCCATGGTTTTTCGGACCTGGATATGAAAAGGTGCCATACCTCATCATGATAATGGCTACACTGTTGCCGATTATAGGTTTAAGCAATGTAATCGGTATACAGTATCTGGTAACTACCAAGCGTGAAGGCCTGCTGACACGCTCAGTATGTATCGGAGCCGCAGCCAATTTTGTCATGAATATGATTCTCATACCTAAGCTCTATTCATACGGTGCAGCCATAGCCTCTGTCATCTCGGAGGTAATAATAACTGCCGTACAGCTTTACTTCATACGAAATGAGCTAAGTATACCAAAAATATTTTCTCTATCGTGGAAATATCTTGTATCAGCAGTCTGTATGCTTATAGTACTGTTTCTCATGGATGCAAGGCTGTCAGTCAGCTTCATGCACACAATGATTATGATTGTGACCGGATTTATAACTTATATGGTGCTGCTTGTACTGATGCGTGACGAGATGGTATGGGAAGGCATAAGTCTCATTAAAGCCAAAATCAAACGTCACTAACTAATTACCATTTTGCAACGCTTGATTTCCCTGCAGCTTCACTTATTTTGCGGCCTCATACTCTCCAACCACCTGTGCCTCTCCTCTGTCAGTATATTCTCTTGCCATTTTCAGAGCTTTTTTCGTCCTCTTCACGGACTTTTCCCATCTGGAAAGCTCTGACTTTGTCGTATCAGACTTTATCCCATATTGGTTTACAGCCAGATTGCCAATATATGACGAAAGCTTTTGGGCGCCATAGGCATTCAGATGCTCAAAATCTGCGAAATCATGGGAATCATCTATCCCTGCAATGCTCTCATAATCAGTACTCAGATCAAGAAAATCGTATCCATACTCCTTCGTTATACTTTCAATCTGCTCAAGCCCTGACTTATCAGCAGCCTGTGTCTCATGAGGTGGCTGCAACAACAGCACATGCTCTATGCCAAGCTTATTGCAGTACGCAAGCAGTTCCTTAAGGTATGCCCTGCACTCATCCGTCAGCACATAGGCTTCTTTAGTAGGCTGTCCGATATTTGCCAGATTGTCCCTGCCTCCGGTAATACCTGTCTTTGAAAAAAAGCCCTTCAGATAGCCTCCACCGCTGAGCCTCATATAGGTACGTGTGACAAATGAGGTGTACACTGCATCAGGGTCCTTCCAGTTGCCATGATATTTCTCCAATGGGAAATAAAGGGTATCCGATATGTTATCCTTCACCTTTTCATCATCATTATTGATATTTTTTGGAATAGTCTTTACCGTGTCAAGCTTGTTCTGCGACATAGGTATATTATCAATCCACTTTCTCAGAAAGACCTCATCCGTCAGATTCCAATTGCCATGACTAAATGCTGCAGCATTGATTATAAGAAGCTTCGGCTTCTGTCTCTTCACAATCTCTGTAACAATGGACTTGTACATATTGCATGGCACAGCTCCTATTGAAAGATTGCAGGACTTAAGACCATACTCCTCCCACGCCAGAGCCGGTGCATAGCCAGTGTATACCTCACTTGGTCCAATCATGACCATATCCAGGCTGTTTTTGGGCTCTGCATAAAAACCATATATATTTTCGATATCGCTGCTGTCAATGGCAATAAATACCTTTGATACTATTTGCATGAGCAATAGGAGGACTATTGCAAATGCAGGAATTTTAATAAATTTCATGGTATTTCCTTTTCTATTGAAACTATTCATTTTGATATTTTTCTTCAACAAACACTATATAGTATATCGGATTAGTATTAAAAAACAACACCCTGATTTCTATTTGTCATTTTCTGATATGAAGCTGTTTACCAGGGTAGAATATAAAATCGATAACCCTGATTTTCTTTATAATACATTCATACAATATCCAGCATATAGCAGTGCTTCCTGCAAATCCACATATACACTGCAGCGCCATATTGGTTATACCGGCCCTGTCCAATATAATCCTGATTCCACCTACAAATATCACATGCATCGCATAAAACGGCATGCTGTCACGGCCGATAGTCTGCACCCACTTGGGAAAATCACAATACCCTGACAGGAAATAGCTTACTGCAAATATAAATACTGTCACTATACAGGCGGTAAGCCGCTCAAACAGACTGCTGCAAAGGGGATTGCTGCTCATGTCATCACGTAATACTATGCCGGATACCTCCACCATAACACTCATAACAGCAAGGCTCAGCACAGCATATCTATTATCCATTTTATCAAGCCACTTCTTAATCAGGCATCCCAGATAAAAATACATCTGGAAGCCGGCTATGTAATTAAAACCCTCATAGTGAAACCTGCCATAGCTTGTCAAAGCAAATATAAAAAACAGTACAAATAAAAGCTCCATTTTATAATTAAAATGTGGCAGAAGCCTCGTAAACACATAATCAGCCATATACGCCACACAATATATGAAAAACAACGCATATAAATACCAATAAATCTCTATTGGCTTCCATGGTATACTTATCAGGCTGCTGACGCTGACTGGTTCCCTTAACAAATTTGAAAGAGCAAATTTAATCATCCAGTAAATAACCGAAATCATCACATAAGGCAGCAGGATATTAAATGCTTTATGACCTATCCGGCTAAAAATGCCTTGTGAAGCACTACTTACATATTCCCTGTATAAGAAGCCTGAGACTGCGATAAAGCAAGGCATGTGAAAGCTGTATATGACATTTGTGATACTATTCATTGTATCGTTATATGAATACATGTCAATCAGGCCCAATGTCGTGTGACCTAAAATCACAAATAAAATAAGAATACCCTTTATGAAATCAATTGTTTTATCTCGGGTGGTGTTGATTTGCATGTTATGTCCTCAAAAATACTATTAATCCTATCCGCTTTAATTATATAGGTATCCCTATCCATGATATCAACAGCAATATGATTGCTCAACAAATATGATGAAACAGCATTTGCTTTAATTCTATAATCGCGATCTATTATAGAGCTATTTCCACTCAAACTTTGTACGTAATACCTTAATAAATCCTGTAAAAGGGGTCTGATCCTCTGAAGCAATAATATTATCCTGATTCATGACATAGTGTTTAAATTCATAAAAATATTTCATTCCTTGATTCTAACCTGAACACCAATACATTCGTCACATGCTGCATCTTTCCTCACGCTAGAAATATGACATTCTTCAATTCTTTTCTCTTCAATGAATTTAACAAAGGCCTTAGCATAATATCTAGGAATATATCCCAATAACTTTTGTTGTTTATCAACTACACAAATTGCATTTTCATCATATTGATTGGAAGTATCTCGCTTCAAAAATACTTCATCTCCTCTTGTAACCTGAATGGAATCTTTGCATAAATCCCCACCACACCCTAAATAATGTCTGACTCCAGCTAAGTAAAACTCTTTTTCAAAGCTGCAATTATAATCCAAAATAGGGTCTATAAACTGAAGATTATCAATAGGTAGCTTTGCACCACTCTTTTTTAACAGCTGATATGCATCATACTCATCTAAGCCGTATTTTTCTAATATTCTTCCAATATCTTTTCTCTTTCTATCTGGAAGCCTGCTAGCAAATACCGGAAATAATTTTTCTGATTTATATACAGTATCTAATTTTTCAAACGAGACTAACAACTCAAATCCAGATTTGATTGCTTTTTCTATATCCTCACAATATTTAAATTCATACTGTCCATTTTTTGTAAGCTGACCTACAATATATTGTCGCCTATTTGAAGAGCATTTCCAAATCAAATATAAGTAGTCCTTACCATCCTTGATTGCCATATTACTCCTCCCCTCCAAAATAAATATAATTCATCATTTTTATTTTATCTAATAAAAATTTTAGTATTAATATTTTCTTCTTTTCTGATAATCCATCTTCCGAATACAAATCCAATATACTATAAATTTTTTCTTCCGTTAGTAATGACACTATATTTTTCGCAAAAACATATGTATCATTATAATAATTCTCTTTTAAGTATTTTAATACTTCTAAATGAGTTGGGCGCTTTTCATCAATCTCCCTACATCTAATTAATGATTTTGATTTTGTATCAATTAGAGAATTCCATCTGTTTTTATCCTTTCCCATATAATTGGGTATATTTTTCTCAGAAATATATGCACATAATGACGAGCTGTTATCATACAATGGTGACCATCGCATTTTACCGTTTTCTATAAGTATTGCCCAATTATTTTGATGCCTGTCTGAGTTACCAATTAAATAATCAAACATCAACATTTTCAGTAAGTCATCTATAGGTACAAATCGTTCTATCGCCTTTTTTATCATTTCAATAGAATATCTATGACTTGTCATAGTATCAATAAACAGCTCCGGATTATATTTAGGATACATTAACATAATAAAATGTATTCCCTCAACAAGAATTTGGTCTGTTTTTTTCAGGATATTATAGCTCATTGAGCCTTCTCTTCCCTCATACATTCCTACTTCAAATTTAGCACAAGGTATCCCCAAAACACAAGCTAAATCATATGCAATACACTCAGAAATATTATCCGTTGTATCTATATCTTTCTTAAATTTGAATAGACCAATTTGACCTGTATCCGGATTTTGCAGCCATATTTTTTCACTTCTTCCACTTCCTTCTGATGCTCCATCATATTCTTTCCAAAAAGAAAAATCTTTCATAGCCTGTCTCCCCATTAAACACTTTACACTTGCACCTAATAAAACATAATATGATCTATTAACTCTAAATTATCAGTGCATAACTTTGCGCCATTCTTTTTTTCAAGTTGGTAAGAATCATATTTTTT
>ERZ1034973.353-NODE-353-length-33391-cov-9.692435_pt1 | contig 33391 bp, 28 predicted proteins | sample MGYA00520686_ERZ1034973 | MGnify/ENA primary metagenome ERZ1034973 (study PRJEB33766, sample SAMN09781775) | gut metagenome | biome: gut microbiome | host: Homo sapiens | place: Madagascar | study: EMG produced TPA metagenomics assembly of the PRJNA485056 data set...
GATCAATATGACAAAAATAATAATTTTATAAAACATTATGATACAATTGTTGATGCAAGTAAAAATTATAAATGTACAAATTTTGAAATTCTTCGTGTAATGAACGGAGAAAGAAAATCTGTAGCTGGGTATATTTGGAAACACTCTAAAGCAGCGTAATACATTTCGTTTAATAATACAAAAATCCTCAGAGACTGCGGTGACTTATATGTGATAAAAAGCGTATTTGTCCAAGTTGTTCCGCTCTTTAAATAGAAGAACGGTGATATACAGTCCGATCTCACACTATAATCCCCTATGAAATATGAAATGTGAGAATACGCCAGAAATGACGTATCGCCATGACAATATTTGTTGTGGTCAGTAGCCAAATGGTGAAAGTAACAGAATGTCAGACACAGAGCTAAAAGAGATGGGTGAAGATACAGATAATCTTATAACTTCAACATCTAAGCTTCAAGCAAAAGTCAAAGCTCTAACTGGTGGCTTTGATATTATGCAAGATAAAAATACATACAAAGATATCTACGATATTGTAGTTGGAATCGGTGAAAAATGGGCGGATATGAATGACATTTCTCGTGCCTCCTTGCTCGAAATACTAGCAGGCAAAACGCAGTCAAATGCGTTGGCGGCTGCGCTTGATAACACTGATGTAATAAAGAATGCTTATGCAACAGCTGAAAATTCAGATGGGTCAGCAGAGCGAGAATTAGAAAATTACCAAAAAGGAATCGAATATAGCATTACACGCTTAAAGGCTTCATTCCAGGAATTTTCAACAACAACTTTAAATTCAAATATATTTAAAGCATTTGTTGATGGTGGAAACGCAGCTTTAAATGTAATAACTGCAATCGTAGATAAACTTGGCGGATTACAAACCGTCATTGGTGGCATTGCCACTTTCTTTATGCAAAAAAACGGTTCAGGTAAACAAACTATTTGTTTCATATTATCATAGTTTAAAATGCCTATTTCTATAAGGTCATATAATAACGCCATATGACTAACGTAGAGAGATCTGGTCAATGATTAGCATATAAATCATATCAGGGAATCGTGACCGTAATGGTCGAAACTAAATGCCGAATATCGGGGGAAGCCGTAAGCCAGAAATGGTACTTGACTGATACAATAAAATCGTAAGGTGAAATTCCTTATGTTCATGATGGAATAAGTATTTATACGAAAACGGTAATCCCGACACGTTACAATAAAAATGAAAGTGTGGTTTCATGTATCGTGCGAGAGGCTGACAAGGCATGACGTAGTACAGGCGTAATTGTACTATTGGTTCAAATATACAGTCCGTGACCATGGGGAAAGCCTGTGGAAGTTATAGGGAATATGCAAGTAGTCTATTACTGCCCTATTAACACTGATTACACAAACTCATCGATGACTTGCAAAAACTTGATGAGTATAAATAATAAATATTATCTCCTATTGGAGAATATAATATAAGAAGCCACAAGTCAGAAAGTGGTATATCTAACTCGTGGCTGAAGAATTTTGAGAAGAACTTGTACTTCGTCCTTCTCGTTTTTTGGAAGAACTACTCTTCCACTGTCATAGTATAATCAAACTCTGTTGAGATTGTAAAAATCTCTTTGAAGTCAAAATCAATGCGAGCATGAGAAAGATTACGTCTTGACAGAAGTGTAACGCTTGTTAGTGTCGTCACACATAATACAAGTATCACACAAAGCCAAAATTTTTGCAGTCTGTTCATTTTTCACCTCCCTTCTTGAGCGTTGCTCTGAACGACAATCAGGGAAATTATAATGACCAGAACTGGTCAGACGGATATAGATTTGTCTGATTGCAATCACCTTATCTTTCTGCTTAAATAACAAGCAATAGGTGAATTAATATGTGACATAGGAACTGCGCACAGAAGTTGGTAGTGTGCGCAACAACCGACTTCTCGTTCCTAACGATTATTTTACAACTATTGTCAATTATTGACAATACAGAACATTAGTTCATACACATCTAAAAATGTATATACTATATATAGTAAACAACTGAACACAGAAAAACTTACGCATTTTCCAATAATTTCCTGACAACCATTCATCCAGTATAATTGGTATTATTTTCTTGTAAAGACGAAGCTTCAATTTACACATACTAAGAAACAAAAAGGTGTGTGAATATATGAAAAACAGATTGCAAGAAATGAGATGGGAAAAGAATTGGTCGCAAGCTCAATTAGCAATGAGAAGTAATGTTCCGAGATCTACGATTGGAGCAATAGAGAATAATCCTTTAGAAGATCCTCACACTTCTACTGCTATCAAACTTGCTCATGCCCTTGGTGTGTCTGTTGAAGATATATTCAAACTCTGAGAGTGGAGGAAAATTATAATGAAAAATACAGTCGTAGATGTTATTGGAATTCAGGTAACGAAAAATGCAGAAGGTAAATTTGACCATAAGGTTGTATCAGAAACAAAATTTATAAGTTATGAAGAAGCAGGAAAAAGTATAGATGCTCATAATTTAAAAGGTATTGTCTTTGTTGGCATTCCTACATACAATTAAGTATCACGGATGTGGATTTTTAATCAACTCATCCAGTGTGATATCAAGAGCGTTGGAAAGTAAAACAAGTGTGTTTAAATCACAGGTTCTTGTGTTCTTTTCATAATTTGAGATTGTCTGGTGTTTAACAAATACTTTTCTAGCAATATCATTTTGTGTCATTCCACGTTTCTTCCTATAATATAAAAGGTTTTCTGAAAAGTAATTCATATGTTGTAACCTCCTAGTAAGATGATGTGTATTATTATAGGAAGAAAATGGAATTGAGTCAAATACAAAATCTTTGTATTTGTGTACTCGTTATTGATATATATCAAATGTATGGGTTTTGGATTGTACTTTGTTGTATTGTGTCGTATAATATTATAAATGGTATAAATTACCAAATATAATATCACAAAGGAACAAAAATATGAACGAATATATTTTATTTGCAGATGAAACAAATCCGACAACACATAATCCTAATTTTTGTTTTGCAGGTTTTATTGTCGAAAGAAAATATTATGAAAATACTTTAATTAAAGATATGAATGATTTGAAATTGAAATATTTTGGCAGAACTGATGTAGTGTTTCATTTTTCAGAAATGAAAAAGAATAAAAATATATTTTCAATATTTCAAGATGTTAATATGAGAACTAATTTTTGGAATGAATATGTAGAGTTTCTGAATAATATTCCAATGGAGATTATTGGTGTATATTATAATCAGAGTGATATGAAGAAATTATATTCTGGAAATTCACATAGTGCTTATGACATAGGATTTTGTGGAATAATTGATAACTTCTTGCATTTTTTAAGAACCAATAATGCTTATGGGCAAATCATTATAGAATCAAGAACGTTTAAAGAAAATGGATATTTGCAAAAAACATTTTATGAATACTTAAATAATGGGTCGTTGTATTTTTCTTCGGCTGATGCAACAAAATATTTAACTTCTTTAGGCTTTACAATAAAAGGTGATAATTGTATTGGTTTGCAAATTGCTGATATTATACCATCACAACTATTGAGAAAAAACGTAAAGAAAGATTTTTATAAACTAAGAAAAACTATATGTTCAAAAATATATACTGTCGGAACAAATTATGAGGAAATACTAGGAATAAAAAATTTATTATAAATATTGATTTATAGCATAGTATATGTTATAATATAGCTACATCGTAATAGAAGTGTGACTTTGAAGTGCGATGACTATTTTGATAGAAGTGTGACTTCGAAGCAAAAGGGAAATAGCATCATTGACAGTCGTAGGTGTGACCTGCGGCTGTTTCAATTTATATACAATATAAAGAATATTTAGTATATAAAATCAAAAAGACACCTCACAAAACAGGTGTCTTTTATTAATTCTACTCTTCTATTTTAATGACATACTTTACAAGGTCTTCTACCGCCAGCAGAACTGATTGATCCACTTGAAATGCTTGATGATCTTTTTAAAGTCGGACAATTGGGGGTTGAATGATAACACTCTCCATTCGGAGTCCAATATACAGTTCCGTATGATTGATTTTCAAGCTCTTGTTGTTCTTGTTGTCGAGCAGCCTGTTCTTGAGCTGCTTTCTTAGAATCCAATTGTTGTTGAAGAGAATCACGTTCAGCCTGCAATGAATCATATTGTGACTGCAATTCTGTAATTTTTGCGTTTAAGTCATTAATTGTTGCTTGTTGATCTTTATAGTTTTGTAATTCCGCAATGACAGTATTATACTTATTTTGTAGTTCATCATAATCGGATTTAAGTGTATCGTAGTCTTCGTTTGCTTTGGTAAGCTTCGATTGAAGTCTGGTATTTGAATCTTTTAAATCGACTATTTTTGTATTTAATGTTTGATTATCTGACTGCAATGAAGTATATTCGCCATACAAATTAAAAGTGTAAATTCCGAATATCAAAATAATTAATAAAAATATAGAGAATAATGCTATAGGCATTTTATTTTCTTTTGTCTTGCTTATAAATTTTGATATTACATTTTCGTTTTTAGTCGTTTTATTTATTTCTGTGTCGCAATATGGACAAACTTCTGTTTGTATTGAAATAGCTTTTCCGCAGTTTGGACAAGAAGTAACGTCTTGTTTATTTTGATTTTCTTCCATTGTTTAGTTATCCTTAAATAAAATATTTTCTGTTACTGAATCGTTAGTTATATGTGATTCTACAGATGATGCAGAACATGAACCAACACACATCAGTAATAATACACAAAGTATTATTGCAATTACTTTTGAATAATTACCTATAGAAACTTGTTCTAACATGCATATAATGAAAATAATTATACCAACAAATATAAAAAACATTTTATCATCTCCATTATTTCCCAGGTTTCCACTTATGTCCACAATTTTGACATACATTCATTGGTTTACCAGAGCCGACAAACCCAGTCCAGAAAGAATATCCACGAGTGGTTGTAGCAATTGAAGTCGAACCGCACTTCGGACATTTTGGACGATTTGCTTCTTCTCTTGCTTTGTTTTTCTGTTCGACTTGTGAACGGAACTGTGACATCTTAAGTTCGTATTCTATGATGTCTTTTTCTTTGAGTTCCTGCATGGCTTTGAGGAATTGAGGATCGTAGTTTGACGCTTCTCCTATTTCATGAAGCTCATCTTCAGTTATGTTTGTTTCTATTAACGTATCCTTGTTACAAATTTGACATGTTTTCCCAATTTTATCTTGAAAAAAATAGACTTGATATCCAGCATAAAAATCTTCAGGATCTTCTATTGATCTTTTACATTTCGCACATTCTGGACAGTATTTGATATTCATAAACTCTCCTCCATTTTCAAATAATATATTATTGCAAGTAATATAATTATATCAATTAAAATAACGGTTGTAAACTATGATAAAGAAAATGGATTTTCTTCTATTTTAAGTTCTTCAAATACGACCCGTAATGTACAAATATCAGATGATGATTCTAACTTTTTGAAAAAATTGAATGGAAGAATTTCGGCAGAAAAACAGCTATCAAATGTTAATTGGGATGGATATATAAAGAAGCATAAAGAAGCAAGTGCTTCTATGAAGGAATTTTTAGCAGATGGTTCATATAGTGTTAAAAGTTTAGAGAATTATCAATCTTACCTTAATTCGTCAGCAGAGTCTACATCAAAGTTTTCTACAGCAACATCCAAACTCACATCTGGTCTTAAAAATATAGCAGGAGCAGTTGGCTCATCATTATTAAACTTTGGTGCGTCTATGGCTGTTATGGCTGCAATTACACTTGCTGCAAAAGGTATTGATTATCTTATCCATTACCAAGACAAGATGATTGAAAAAGGCGAGAAAGCGAAAGAAACTATTTCTAATACGTTTGATGAGTTCTCATCTAAGAAAACTGCTGTTAATGATTTAGGTAAACAGTTTGCAGACAGTGAAAAAGACATCACAAGTACTGGTGACGCAATTGACTCAATTGGTAAGAAATATACCGAATTCAAGAATGGTATTGACAGAAGCACAAATAAGAACATTGGATTGTCCGATAGTGATTATCAGTCATATTTAGATTTATCAAATCAACTTGCAGAACAATTCCCTACTCTTGTGTCTGGATATGATGTGCAAGGAAATGCAATGCTTAATCTTGGTTCTAATGCTGAGATTGCAACGGCAAAAATAAAGGAACTTTATGACGCTCAGATGTTGTCTGCTAATGTCAAGATTGGCGAACAACTTGACGACAACTATAAAGGTGTTGTTACACAGATTGATAAATACCAGGGTGAAATTGGTGAGTGGAAAACAAAGGTAGAAAAGAATAAAAAGGCACAAAAAGATGTTCTTCCAAGTTTAGATACTATTTCTTCCGGTGAAATAAAATTTGATGCGGCTGCCTTTGGAAAGAATGTAGGTAAAGTACAGAATGAAATAAATACCATTCTTATGAAAAACGGTATTACTGTTGATGAGAATAGTCAGGTTTCAGAAGACGGTACTGTAAGGATTTCTGCTCCTAAATTATCTGAAGGTGTATCAAATGAAATAAATAAAGTTTTCCAAAAGTATGGTCAGGATGCAGCGAATAGTCTTGCTATTGATAATACGAAGCTTGAGAAACAGATTCATGCAAATGAACTTCTTATTAAAGATCAATTGAAATCAATGACTGATTCTATTGGTCAATATATGCAGACTTCAGAAGTATTTACTGGATTGAATTCAAAGTTACAAGACGCTTTTATTACGAATTTACCTAATCTTGATATAAATACTATTTCTGAAGATTACGGTGGTGATGTACAGAAATTTTTATATAATGAATTTCTAACACCTATGGAGAATCTTGCACCTGAATCTCAGCAGAAATTAGCTGACTTATTGTCACTTGATCCTAAGAATTTAAACATACAGGAATATCAGAATTTAATTGATAAGACATTGAAAGCTGTATTCTTGGATAAGACAGAAAGAAGTAATTTTAAAAAAGCATTAGGATTAGATACTGTTGTTGACGATGCGAAAGAGAGTCTTAATAAACTTAAGAAACAGGTTAGCGGATTTAATACCGACCTTCTAAATACTTTGTCAATTGATGAGATCAAACAAGGTCTTGACATTACAGCAAATGATAAATTCTCTGGAACATTTGAAGAATTTGTAGTAAAAATCAAACAGGCAAAAGCATTAGCCGAAACAGCAATTGATATCAAAGCCAATCCGAAATTTGACGCTATTGCAAAAGCGGATGAGACGGCAAATGCTGGTGATGATTATGTAAAAGCTATCCAATACGCAAAAGATGCTAAAGATGCATATGATAAAGGTCTTATTGGAACAGATGACTTTAAGACTCGTGCAGCATACTTCTCTCCTACTGGTGCAGACGATGATGTGAATTTTGCTGAGAACTATCCGAAAATCAGTAGATATATGACAGAAGATGCAACTGGTGTTCAGAATTTCTTGAATGATTTGAAGTCAAAAGGTCTTGCAACGTTTGAGACACTTAGCGATGGAACTAAGAAATGGTCTTATGATATAAAAGACCTAGAAGAATCTGCCACAAGCATGGGTATGGGCTTTGAATGGTTCATGGATATGTTTGGGCGTTTGGAAGATTATGGATTCCATAATAATTTTGTTGGTTCTGTAGAAGAAGGTACTGAAAGGATTACAGACCTGTCAACTCAGCTTGTAGATGCACAAGCCGAACTTGAACGATTAAAGGCAACCGGAGCAGATCCTACTGCTATTTCACAGCAAGAAGAGAAAGTTGCTCAGTTAAAATCTGATATAGAACAAACAACTCAAGCTACAAAACAGCTTCAGGAACATGCCGTAGAGCAATATGCAAAACAAATTGAATCAGCAAAAACTCAGATTAGTTCGTTAAATGAGCAAAGAAAATCAATACAAGATAGTGACTATGGCGGAAACGGTGCTGCTATAAGAAAGCTTCTTGGTGATAAGATAAAAGAACTTGCAGATTCTAACGGAATAGAATTGGATGCAAATCTTAATATTGTAAATGAAGATGAAACCATAAAAGCACTTGAAGGTCAAAAGATAACTGTTCCAATCGAGTACGAACAAGTAGATTACAAAAACATTGACAAAATAAAAGAAAAAGCTTCAAAGGCTTTAGAAGACGGTAAATTTGTAACTAAAAATGCAATATTAAGTATTGATTTAGATAGCACAAGTACGGAAAATATCGATAAACAATTATCGTCATTGAGTGATGCTCTTTCATATATTCGTAAAAATAATGACGGAGTATTAAATATTGATTCTTCTGAAGTGCAGAATGCTTTAAATATTTTAAATGCGCTCTATGCTCAAAAGAGAAAACTTGCAGATGAAAAATTTAATAGTATGGATTTGTCTGGAATGGATAAATCATTGTCTTCGGCTATTGAAAAACTACATGAGTTCCAACAGCTAAAAATAGAACTTGACAGGCAGAAGAATCTTCAAAGTGTTGGAGTTCAAATTGATACGTCTTCAACGCAAGATGCATACGACAAGATTGTAAAACAGTTACAGAATCTTGATCCTGAAATTCAAGCCAAACTTGGAATTGATACAAGTAGTGAAGAATCTATCATGCAATGGATTGAGAGTTTTAATCCTCAAATCACAGCGCAGTTAAATATTGATAAAACAAAAGCAGAAAATGAACTTAGAGGTATCGCATATAGTGATGAAAATGAAATCATCATGAAAGTAAATGCCGACACTTCTCAGATTGAAAATGCTATTAGTTCTTTACAAAATGGTCAATCCGCAACGTTCAATGCTTCTGTTACTGATAGTAAAGGAAATTCTCATGACTCCACACTAGTAACTGGAACAAAGGACGAAAAAGGTGTAATCCACTACTACGCTGAGTTTGAAGATGAAGGCAAAGTAGAATTAGAGAAAAACCAAGACGGAAAACTTGTTTATAAAGCAGACGTTAAAGATGTTGAGGATAAAGTAAATGAGTTGGAATCAAAGAAACATGAAATTGCAGTTAAACTAGTCGGAGAAGATAAAGCGAGTGTAATTATTGATGCGTGGAATGGTCTTGAAGCAGATCAAAAATTCACATCGTTAACCGCTGAAGACAAAGCAACGGTAGTTACAACCCTTTGGAACACTGTACAGGCAAATCCAAAATTCACTTCTTTAACCGGTGAAGACCAAGCTACTTTTATCATTGGACTTTGGAATGGTTTAGATCCAGAACAAAAACAAGCTATATTAGAGGCAGACCCAACAGTATTAGACCAAGTTACTTCTGCTGCTAATATGACGCTTGATCAAGTTGAACAGCATAGTCCAAACCCTACAATTAGTGCAGTTGATAACGCAACATCTATTGCTAATTCTGTCAAGGCTTCTTTGGATGCTTTGAATTTTAAAACAGTTAGCACCTATATCTATACAAATCATATAGATACATATTCATCTCAATTAGTGCCAGGAAGTAGTAAACCCAAAACAAAAGCTCATAGTTTTAACGGTACTGCAAATGCTCACGGAAATTGGTCTGCTCCAAAATCAGAAACATCTCTTGTGGGAGAACTCGGTCGTGAGACAATTGTACGAAATGGAAAATACTTCACCGTGGGCGATAACGGCGCAGAATTTGTTGACATCAAAAAAGGTGACATAATTTTCAACCATAAACAAACAAATGAATTGTTTAAAAATGGATATGTGACTTCCGGAGGTGGACGTGCGAAACTTGTTGGAGAAGCCTTCGTAGGTGGAACTGCTTTTGCCGGAGGTTCTGGTGGTGGCGGATTTAGAGGCGGAGCTTCAAAATCTTCTTCCTCCAAAAAGAAATCATCAAGTTCCTCCTCAAAATCCTCTCCCAAATCCTCATCCAATAATTCCTCAAATTCATCTTCAAAATCTAACTCTTCCTCCAATTCCTCAAACGACAAAGAGGAAACAAAAGAAACTCTTGATTGGATTGAAACAAAGTTAGACCGTATCAAACGTAAGATTGATGAATTAGATACAACTGCTTCAAGTACATATCGCACATGGTCAAAGCGTAATGAAGCATTATCTTCTGAGCTTTCAAAAGTAACCGAAAAAATCTCATTACAGCAACAGGCATATGACAGATATATTAAAGAAGCTGAATCAGCCGGAGAAGGTCTTTCTTCGGATTGGATTGATAAAATCCAAAATGGTAAAATTGACATTGAAACAATCACGGATTCTGATTTGAAAGAAAAGATCAGTGATTATAAGAATTGGTGAATTTACATGCCAATGTAAAATCTATTTAATTGCGGGAACATCCCCATAACCCTATTTTGCTACAACGTAACTGGAAACGGTAAGCGTGAATGCGGTACGAGTTTAAAACTCAACAGTCGAAAGATAGAAACCATAAAAAATAAATAGGTTAGGGACAACCGGGAGTGCAAGTCTCCCAAACGCAGTGAACTTCCTAAGTCAATAGATATGGAAGACATTCAGAGACTAACCCTTTATGGGTGGCGTAAGCCTTAATGTAGGGTCGCAAGCTATTGGTGGCTCGAAAAATATAGACTATTTGAATAAAATAAATTATAATGGAAAAGATATAGAAAGTATATAATAAAAAGAACATTTGTTCGCTGGTAAATTGTACAATAAAAAATGCGTACTTTTGTAATATTTTTGTGTAGCATTTTTCTCTTAAATTGGCTATAATATAGTTAAGAAAACAAAGGTTTTTCTTAGTTAATGCTTGGTTTCTGACACCATAAGTCAGGTTTTAATGCTCGGTATTCTTCGACCGTAACGGAAGGGTTTAATGCTAGGTGTTTCACTACCGAAAATGTGAAGGTTTAATGCAGGGTGATGATTATAATAATCTTCACCCTTTATTGTACATAAGGAGAAAAATGATTAAATTTTACGATATTGATGAAAATTATGTTAAATTCTTGCAAAAAATTGACAGACAGATACCAAACATTCATTATAGCACAAACAACAAATTTGTCTGTGGTGTTGTTTTAAATATTGGTGGAATAGAATATTACGCACCAATATCTCATACAACAAAAAAGTATCAAACAAGTCTGTTAATATATGACAAAGAAACTCCAATCTCATCTATTCGATTTTCTTTTATGTTACCAGCATGTCCAGATGTTTTAAAAATAAAAAATTTCAAAGAAATTGCAAAAATTGATCAGCATTATGCGGATATTCTTTCAGCAGAATATAAATATTGTAAAAATAATATTGACATTATTTGTCAGAAAGCAAATGCAGTGTATAAAATCGGTTGCAACAAAAACCACAAATTAAATTATACATGTTGTGATTTTAAAAAATTGGAAGAACATTACATGGAATATTTCCAATAAAAATCATCCAAGAGCAGTAATCCACTACTGCTCTTTTATAATGTCACAAAATATCTAAAAACATTACAAAATAAAATCCAAAAATAAATTTTATTCAAATAGAAGATATAGTCCCATTCTCATGTGAAAGCATGAGGAGTATTTAATATACTCTCATCCATGTGGCGAATGGATGAAAAGATAAATGATGAAAAAGCTCTTGATTGTAGAGATGCGATTGTTGATCTCAAAGAACAAGAGTCTAAACTAATTGAACAACGTTTCAATAACATTAAAGATGAATACGATGCAATCTTAAAACAATTTGAACATACACAATCAATGCTTGAGGGTGCGATTGATATTACGGAGACATCTGGATATATTGTAAGCACAAAGTATTATGACAGCCTGATTTCTAACGAAAATGAAAAAATCAATAAACTGTACGCAGAGCGTGAAGCACTGGTTAATTCTTTAAATAGCGCACTCAGTAGTGGAAAAATAGATAAGTATTCTGAGTCATGGTATAACATGCAAGACGAAATAGATTCTATTGATGAGTCTATTCAGGATTGCAATAAGAGTACAATCGAATGGGGAAATAGTATTCGTCAGATTCAATGGGATTTGTTCGACAAGTTACAGGATAGAATCTCTAAAATCAATGACGAAGCAGATTTCCTTAAAGAACTTATGTCCAGTGAGAAGATGTATGATGACAAGAATGGTGGTCAGATTACAGAATATGGAAAAGCTACATTTGGTCTTCATGGCGTAAAACACAATGCTCTCATGGCACAGGCTGATGAGTATAGAAAAGAAATGGAAAAGATTGACGAACAGTTAAAATCTGATCCATTCAATCAGACACTTCTTGACCGCAAAAATGAATTACTTAAACTTCAGCAAGAGTCTATTACGTCTGCAAAGCAGGAAAAGGATGCGATTAAAGATTTAGTTGAAGATGGTATTGATTCTCAACTTGATGCGCTTCAAAAGTTGATTGATAAGTACACTGACTTACTTGATACAAACAAGGATATGTATGATTATCAGAAACAGTTAGCCGAAAAGCAGAAAGAAATATCTTCCATCGAGAAACAATTAGCTGCATATCAAGGAGATACTTCTGAAGAAGGTGCATCAAAGAGACAGCAGTTACAGAATGATTTGAATGATGCGAAACAAGATTTGGCTGAAACTCAATATGAGCGTTCAATTGCAGACCAGAAGAAATTATTGGATGATTTATATGAACAGTATGATGAAGTCCTTAATATGCGACTGGACAACATTGACGTTCTCGTATCTGATGTAATTACAAATGTCAATTCTGAAGCTGGTGCTATCAGAGATACATTAGAAGCAAAGGCTGATAGTGTTGGTTATACAATGACTGGAAGCATGAATACAATTTGGAATTCGGCAAATCAAGTTATTACCAATTATGGTACTAATTTCTTGTCTTCTATTACAGGAGTTCAGAATGCAATAAATGATTTGACGAATCTTATTAAACAAGCTGTAGATGCTTCTAATAAACAAGCAAGTGCTAGTTCTTCTAGTACAAAACCATCATCTTCTACTTCTACTCCAAAACCTGCAACACCTACACCAACTCCGAAACCTGCAACAACATCAAGTGGTGATGGTGTTCCGAATGTTGGAGATGCGGTTACATTTAACAGTGGTGCATATTATTATAGCTCAGATGGGTTATCTCCTACTGGAACACAGATGCATGGACAGACAGTATACATTACTAAAATCAACAACGCATCTTGGGCAAAAAAGAAATATCATATTGCTAAAGATAGAAACGCAGCACATCCTCTTGGATGGGTTGATTTAAGTCAGATTAGTGGATATGAGAAAGGTATTAAGTCTGTTCCAAAAGATGAAATGGCTGTTGTCGGAGAGCACAAGAAACCTGAAACAATTGTACTTGATGATGGTTCTATTTTAACTCCGTTAAGTAAGAATTCATCTGTGTTTAATAACGATGCTCATGAAAACTTATGGAGTTTTGCAAACGATCCACAAAGATTCATTGATAGCATGATTCAGAATCCACCGGAAGTTCCGAACATGTTTAATGAGTTTGCAACGAATCAGACGAATACAGTTACTATCAATATTCCAATTGAAAATGTATCTGATTACAATGATTTCGTCAGACAATTACAAAAAGATTCTAAGTTTGAAAAGATGGTACAAACAATGGTTCTTGAACCTATTGCTGGAAATAGCACTATCGGAAAATACAAACAAAGATTCTAATATGTTGGAGAGTGTAGAGTCAAATCTATGCTCTCTATTTTAATAGTCCTTTTGGACTGTTCTATAAAAACAATAATGGAGAAAAAATATGGATAATGAAAAGAAAATTAAAATCTTAGAAAAAGAAAATATGCGACTTCAAAAAGAAATCGATAGATTAAATGAACAAATTACAGACAGCAGAACATTACAAGATAGATATGATGAATTGGATTCTTTGAAAGAAAAATGGGAAAAAGAGATTGAAGATATTGGTATTTTAAGAGAAAAATACTCAACTCTTATTGGACAACTGCACTCTTTCAAAAAAATCCAGGACAAGATAGAAAATAAATAATATAGGAGGTGTGCGAATGCTGGCAACAGATTTTGAATATGATGGACAGTATTTAAAAAATTGGGGATGTATGGTCTGTTACACAGATGTTTCGTCTGGATTCGAAACAATAGACAATATTGCCAAAAGAACATTTAATACAGTCTCTCAGTTTTATGGAAACAAATTTTCTTTAGTTAGTTCTTATTATGAGGACAGAGTAGAGATATCATTTCAGATATGTAAATATGATTGTAAGTCTGGAATGTCGGTATTTACACCTTATGAAATAAGAGAAATAAAAAGATGGTTATGTAGACCTGGTTATCATAAATTCAAACTAATTCAAGAGAATTGGGCGGATTATTATATGAATGGAAGTTTTAATGTGTCAGAACTTCAAGTTAGAGGACAGACTTATGTGCTTGAACTTAATTTTGTTTCAGATGCACCATTCTCATTACACGAACCAATTAAATACAAATTTAGATTGGATGATGGCGAAGCGTTTACATTATTTGATATGTCTGATGAAGAGGGATATATCTATCCAGATATGAAAATAACAGTACTTAGACAAGGTGATTTAAGATTAACAAACTCAAATGAAGATAGAGTAACAATTATAGAAAATTGCTCTTTTAACGAAGAGATAACATTTACAAAAGATTTAGTCTTCTACTCTTCTATCCCATATCACAAGATTCAAAATGATTTCAATTATCAATTCTTAAGAGTTTCAAATTCATATGACAACAGAAAGAACGTGATTAGATCATCCATTCCAGTTGAGATTGAAATGACATATTCCCCTTATGTGAAGGTGGTGGTTTAATATGCCAATACAGATTAAATTTAACAAAGCAGGAATGCCTGAAAAACCAACCATGATCATTGTTACTCAAAATGGCGATAGAGTTGGAATGATAGACAATGACACAGAGATAAAAACAAGAGATAATATGAATTCTGCTTGTGAAGTATCATTCTCTGTTCATAAATATAAAAACAATAAAAAGTATGTTTATTGGAATGAAGTAAAAAATTTCAGATTATTGTATATTGTCGAATGGAATAAATATTTTGTAATGAAGGTTACAATTAATGAATCCGATGACAATACAAAAGAAGTTTCATGTACTGCATTGCAGGAGTGCGAACTTGGTCAGTTATTAATGCACAACTTTGAGTGTAATACAGAAACAGATATCAAAAGAGATAATTATGAGCCAACACAGCTTTACAATAAAGATAATAGCAATGCATCTCTTTTAGATAGGATAATAAAAGATAAAGCAAGTCATTATACTATTGTTCACGTAGATGAATCTTTAAGAAAATTGCAAAGATCATTTTCTTTTGACAACATTTCAATTTATGATGCTTTTATGAAAATAGCGGAAGAATTGAATTGTTTATTTGTGTTTGGAGAACCTGGCTCTCCATCATCTGTGGTTTATGGAGAACAAGAATGTATTAATCCGGTTTTATATATAGATCCAGATGAAGACGAAAGTATTATTCTTGAAGAAAACGCATTTGAGATATTTGGTTCATTGACTGATGATTATGCTCTTATGCGAACTATATCTGTGTATGATTTAGAATCAAGTTGTAAAAGATGTGGATACAGAGGTGAATTTTTTGATCAATGCCCAAAATGCGGAAGTATAGATGTTGCAAATGGCTACGGAGAAGATACTACTATTTTTATCAACAGAGAAAATCTAACAAAAGAATTAAATCTTGATTCGGACACTGGTTCTGTTAAAAACTGTTTTTATTTAGAAGCTGGCGACGATTTGATGACAGCATCTGTTATTAATGCGAGTCCATCTGGAAGCCAATATATTTATTGGTTTTCTGATGATATGAAAGCTGATATGTCTACCACTCTTAGAGATAAATTAAACGAATACGACAAGTTAAATACATATTACAGAGATGAATATATACCAGATATTCCTCATGACACAATTGATAAATATAATTCGTTAATTGCAAAATATAAAATATATGATAAGACACTGGAAGAAGTTTCAGTACCAATCAAAGGTTATTCACAATTGATAAAAATCTACTACGACTGCATTGATTTTTATGGATTTTTATATAACAGTCTTGCACCAAGCGTACAAATATCAGAAACATCTGCAAGTAAACAAGCGGCACTTCTTACATCTAAAACACTCTCTCCTATCTCAATAGAAAAATTAGAATATATTTCTTTAGCAACTGCTAATAGTGCAATTGTTAATTACTGTAAAGTATTTATCGATACAGCTAAGTATAGGGTTAAAGTAAAGAATTCTTCTCTTGATGGACTTACATGGACTGGAACATTGACTGTTCAAGGTTATTATGACGAAGAAGAAACTGCCGATACAGATAAACTAACAATTATGTTTAATGGAGATTATGAGAGCTTCATCAAGCAACAAATTGATAAAGTGTTAACAAAAAACAAAGATGAGAACAAAGGAATTATTACTTTGTTTAAACAAGATGAGGAAAAATTTTCACAGTCTTTGCGTCAGTATAGTTATACAAATTTACAAATATTAAACGATTCGTGTGAAGCCTGTCTTAATGTAATGATTGAACAAGGTGCAAGCGAAGAAGATTCATGGAAATATACAGAGGGTAATTTATACCAAAAATTATATCTTCCAATGTATCAAAAGAAGGTATTAATCAATGAAGAGTTACTACTTAGAGAATCAGAAATTGCTGTAATTGATGGTATCCAAGACGAGAATGGCGATGTCGTTCAGTATGGATTAAGAAATTATATTGTAGACAATAGAGAGTCTATTAATAAAAAACTCTCATTCAGATCTTTCATTGGAGATTCTTGGGCTGAATTAAATCTTCATATTAGAGAAGATGTTTGGTCGAATGACAATTATATATCTGATGGTTTATCAAATAAAGAATTGTTTGACAATGCAAATAAATTTATAGAAGCTGCAACAAAAGATATCAAAAAATCAGCAGAGCTAAATAATACTATTTCAACAACATTAAAGAATCTTTTTGCTATGAAAGGATTTGAAAAAATAACCGATTATTTTAAGACCGGGAACTGGATGAGAGTTGAAATAGATGATGTTGTCTACAAACTAAGGCTTATGAGTTATCAATTAGATTTTGATAACTTCGATTCTATTTCGGTTGACTTTTCAGACGCTACTAAGAAATGGGGAATTATTAATGATGTTGCATCAGTGATAGAACAAAGTAAGTCAATGGCTACATCTTATAATTCGGTTAAACAACAGGCAGAAAAGTCAACTAAAACAACAGAAACCATTGAGGGATGGTTGGAAGAAGGAATTAATGCAACCACAACAAAAATTACTTCTGGTGCAAATTCCGATGTTTTAATTGATCAACATGGTATCTTGCTTAGAAAATGGGAAGAAGAACTTAGCCAGTACTCTCCTGTTCAGATTAAATTAATAAGTAATATCATTGCATATACAACTAACAATTGGGAAACAGCCAGTGCAGCTTTTGGAGAGTTTGAATATTACAATCCAAAAACAAAACAGATGGAAATTGGGCATGGACTTATCGCAAGACAGTTAGTTGGTGGAGTAATGTTAAGTGATGAAATTGGTATCTATAATAAAAAAGGTACTATGACATTCGATGATAAGAATGGTTTGAATATTACAAATGGAACAAATACTTTTACTGTCGATCCTAATATGAAGTCGTTGTTATCAATTCAAAAGAATGGTGTGCCAGTTTTCTCAGTAACAGATGATGGAGACCTTTCTTATACTGGTAGTGTAACGGCAACAAAGCTTGTTATTTCTGGTACTGGACTAAATGAAACAAATGGAAACAATACAATTCTTATATCAAACAAAGATACGTCTATTTTCACGTTAAAGGCAAAAGATAATCCAGTATTTTATTTTGATGCTGATAACGCATTGAATTTTGTTGGAAATGTAAACGCATCATCATTGACTTTAGACAAGTCTGTAAAGATTGATATTAATCACCTATCAGGAACTGAAGCATTACTTAAAACTGGAAGCACTATTGGATCAGAGCCATCTGAGAGTGCGACATCAGGAATGAAAATAACAAATACAGGTGTACTGTCAGCAAGCGGTTCTTATTTATACAATCCATTGGTTTTAAAGAAGTCAGATACAAAATATTCTGGAATTGGTTCTAGTGTAACACCTTTCTTGTTTGCAGGTGCTACGAATAAAGATGGATTAAATGCGGAATTTGTTGTTACCAATGATGGAGAATGTACAGCCAATAAATTTACAACAAAGGATATATGGGACAAAAAGGCAAATGTAGTTACTTCTGATTCTACATCAAAAATATCTATGAAGATAAATAATAATTACATGGAGATATATGTTGATAAGGAATTATTTGCAAAAATTCCAAAAGGATTTGTAGGGTCAGTATAAAAGAAAGGATTATAAGAATGGATAAAAAAGAATTAGAAAAACCAATGGCGGTTAGATATAGAGAATGCAGAGAAATGCTTGTTAATGCAATTAATAGTTTTCAACTCCCAGCTTTCTTGGTCGAAGCGATTATGAAAGATATCATGAGTGAAGTTTCTGCATCTTCTGAAATAGAATATCAGCAATCACTAATGCAGTATCATTCACAGGATAATGATATTACAGTTGATTGCTCTGACAATAAAGAAACATTAAATACAGATAAATAGTACATTAACGGAAAGGAGTGAGATACTTGGCAACTTTACAACAGTCAATTCGTATTAGATTGCAATACGATATTTTAGCAATTGGTAAAGCAGTTCAATACGATACATATAGAGAATTTCATTTTATATTTGATGATTATGAAATTCCATTAGAGACAACGGATATTAGAATATATCTCGAAAAGCCATCTGGAAGGGCTATTTATAATTATGGAACGTTAATTAATGGTGAGGTGGTTTTTCAGCCAACATCACAAACTCTTGGTGAATGTGGAACGTGCATTGGAGAAGTACAGATTATTAATAACGCTGCCATTATTACAACCTTTCCATTTAAACTAGAAGTTCAGAAAAACTTAATTGATGACACAAATTTTGTATCAAAAGATGAGTTTTTAATCTTGGACGAACTCATTAAAACTGCTCGTGAACAAATAGTTGAAATTAAAAAATTAAATAAAGAAATTTCAAAACTAGAAGAAGATAGAATTGATGCAGAAAATATAAGGAAAGATAACGAAACAGAGAGACAGACTGAAGAGGACATAAGAAAGGCTTCTGAGTTAGCACGAGCAAATGCAGAACAAAGTCGTGTCAATGCTGAAAACTCAAGGGATGCCGCAGAACAAAACAGAGAATCTGCCGAAGACAAAAGACAAAACGATACTGAAAATGCAATTAAAAAATGTAACGCGGCAAAAAAAGAAGTAGACGATATTATGGCAGCACTCAATACAGAGTTAAAGTCTGCAATTAACGATGAAATAACAAGTTCTATTACAACATACAGTAGTACAAAAATTGTAAATATGTTTGAAAATCAAGTTATAGCAAGTAAATATGAGCCAGAAAATCAAAGTAATGGTGGTATATGGCTCTTAGAAGAATAAAATGGAGGTGATATTTTGGCATTATCATTTGGAGAATCTTTAAAAAAAGTGCAAGCTGAAACAAAATCTGCCGTTATAAGCGCAAAACCTGTATATGAAGCATATGACGCAGAAGCATATAGTGCAGAAAACATTGTTTCTGATCAGCCAGATTTATCATTACCATACAGTGATAAGTATGTAAAATATACAGAATATTATGATCCTAATTTTAGTATCATTGATGAAAACAAGAATATTACATTAGACTCTTCTCAAATTAATCTTACACAGGAAGAAAACTCTCAATATATTCCATTTAAAATGTTTCGTAGATATGATAATATTGACCAATTAAACATGACATTGTTAATGCACTGCGTTACTCCTTTGGGTGGAGACGTGTATGTGACACCAGTAAATGTTCAATATGACGATTCTTATTTGTATTTTGGTGTTATTATTCCTGCATCTGTATGCGCAACAAAAGGTGAAGTTTTATTTGAAATCCAGTCAATCGGAACTAATGAAAAAGGTGATAGTTACAAACTAATCACAAGAAATGCAAAATTTAATGTTGAAGAATCTTTATCTGGAAATGGAACAGTTGAACCAACTCCTGACACAGGATGGATGACGACATTTCTTAAACAGGTAACGGAAGAAGTTGGTAAGGCGCAAACCGCTGCTAATGAAGCAAAGGAATCTGCAAAAGAAGCAAAAGCTTCTGCTGATAAATTACAAGGAACTATTGACAATGCAAAAGAAGAACTCTCAACAAGTCTTGATACTAGAATAGTAACTTATCTTCTATCTTACTACACAAAAGAAGAAGTTGATGGATTATTAAAAAATATCGACCTAACAGATGTCTATAATAAAATTAACAACATAGATGGTTTGGCTAAATTTAATGTTGAATACAATTCTGATACAAGAACAATGACGTTTTACAATGGTGAAACAAAAATTAAAGATATTGTTCTAAATACTAATCCGTCAGCAGAATGGGTTGTATCTTATGGAAAAGTTGTAGACGGGAAAATTTCCACTGCTACTGCTCCTATTCAAGAATCTTTTGATACTTTTAAAAGTACGGTCAATTCTGATTTACAAGCAATTCATAAAAATATTGATGATTTACCAGAAACATTAAAGACAAAATATTATGACAAAGACGCTACAAATCAATTATTGGCAGAAAAGGCTGATGCGTCTGACGTATCAAATTTATCAACAAAAGTTGGTGTAGTTGAACAGACAACCAATTCAAACAAATCTAGTATTGCTGCTGTTGGTACTAAGGTTGCGAGCTTAGAAGATACCATTGGGAAATTAAGTACAGATCCTGGAAAAACTTATGATGCAACTTATAGTGAGGATAATATTTACACTCTTTGGGAAATCGAAAAAGAAGGAACTGAAGAGGAACAACGTACACAAAAAGCTACATTTAAGATTTCTGGTGGAGGTGGCGGAGGTTCTACGACAAGCACTCTTAAAATTGAATATGTAACAAAATCTCCACTTATTGTAACAACAACAGATAAAGCAATCATCAAATATAACTTTTTTGGTCAAGACTCTTCAGGAGATGTTGTTTCTGAAGGAAATTACACATGGAAAATCGGAAAACAGACAATTGCAACAGGAATTGCTGTAAATGGAGAAAATACATTTGATGCTACAGATTATATCTCATTAGGTTCTCAGAAGTTACTACTCTCCATCACAGATGACGCAGGAAGTCTTGTTACAAAATCTTGGACAGTTCAGAAAATTGATATCCGCTTAGATTCTTCATTTAATGATAAATTAACGTATCCAATTAATGAACCAGTATCTTTTGATTATACTCCTTATGGTGCGATTTCAAAGGATGTTCATTTTAAGTTAGATGGAAAAGAATTAACTAAAGTAACAACTGGTTCTTCTGGTATCCCTATGGCTTATAATATTTCTGCACAAACTCATGGTGCGCATTTGTTGGAAACATACATCACAGCAGAGGTTAACGGAAGTACAGTTGAATCAAATCATATTTATAAGGATGTAATTTGGTACGATTCCGAATCAAATGTTCCTGTAATCGGATGTGTATCTAAAAATCTTACAGTCAAGCAGTATGATACAGAAAATATCATATATACAGTGTTTGATCCTAAGACAGAAACTCCTACTGTCACACTCTCTGTTGATGGTAAGGAAATTTCTACGCTTCAATTAGATTCAAATACACAGACATGGCAGTATAAACCTACAGACGTTGGTTCTCATGTATTGATAATTAAATGTAGAGATACTGTTAAAACAGTTAATGTTACAGTTGAAAAATTGGATATTGATGTAGAACCTATTACAGCAGGTCTTCAGTTTGACTTTAACCCGGTCGGAAGATCAAATAATGATACAAATAGATTATGGGTTTGTGACACGAATAAAGATATTAAAATGACTGTCTCAGAAAACTTTGATTGGGAAAATGGTGGATATCAGATTGATGAAAATGGTGATCAGTATTTTGGAGTAAAAGCCGGGACTACTGCTACTATCTCATACAATCTATTTGCAGATGATGCAAGACGCAACGGAAAAGAATTTAAGTTCGTATTTAAAACATCTAACGTAGCTAAAGCAGACGCTACTTTCTTAACATGTCAAGAAGGTAACATAGGTCTTCAGATGAATGTCCATGAAGCATACATAAAATCTAGTGCTAAATCACTTTATGTTCCATATAGTGAAGAAGATATCATTGAATGGGAATTTAACATTAATAAAGATTCGGATATTCCAATTGTAATGTCTTATGAAGATGGTACTCCTTGTAGACCAATGAGTTATACATCCGATTATTCATTTACCCAGGAGAATCCTGTACCTATTACGATTGGTTGTAATGATTGCGACGTTGCTATTTATAGAATGAAAGCATATAATACTTCTCTCACAACAAAAGCAATTCTTTCAAACTTCATTGCTGACGCAAGAACTGCCACAGAAATGATTGACCGATTTAAGAGAAATCAAATTTATGATGAAAACCAAATGCTTACACCAGAACATCTTTCAGAAGCGTGTCCAAATATGAGAATTATTATGATTGAAGCACCACACTTTACAAATAATAAAAAGGATTTTGTAAAAAATACTACTGTTAAATGTTTGTATAAGAATGGTGATCCAACATTAGACAACTGGAAATTTGAAAATGCATATCACTCAGGACAGGGAACGACCTCAAATGAGTATGGTGCGTCTGGTAGAAACATTGACTTAATTTGTTGTTTTGATGGAATCCATCAGGCGACAAGTAAGATTCCGCTAGATCCAGATTACAAAACTATTTTAACTTTAGGTGATGGAACTAGAATTGAAGATGGAACAGGAAGTGTTTCATTAACAAGAACTTCTGTGCCGAACAGATGGTTTAACGTTAAAGTAAATGTTGCATCCTCCGATATGGTAAACAATGCTTATGGTCAAAATAGGTATAATACATATCTTCCATACTCTACTCCTGCAACAAGAAGAGACTCTAAAATCAAAAACTCTATGGAGTTTGTAAACTGTGTCGTATTTATTAAGGAAAGTGATCCTGATGTTTCTACTCACAGAGAATTCTCAGATTGCGATTGGCATTACTATGCGCTCGGAAATATTGGCGATTCAAAAAAGACTGATGTTACAAGAGCATATGACCCTGATGATATGAAAGAATTTTGTATTGAAATCAGTGATAATACTCTTGCTAACTCTACATTCCAAACTGGTGTAAATAATTTAGATGGAACAATGAAATATCCTATATCAAAGTCAGAATGGACATCTGGCAATATAGCTTATGATGCTCTTTATAATGATTGGGATGGTTCATTCGAATTTAGATATGATTGCTGTGGCGATTCTAAGGATGGGACACCAACGTCAACGGATGAAGTAAAAGAAGGAATTAGAACAAACAATAGACAAATTTGGAGAGCTTTTTATGAATTTGTAATTACATCTACCGATGAAGAGTTTGTAAACAATTTAAAGAACTGGTTTATTGTCGATTCCGCAACGTATTTCTATCTGTTTACTCTTAGATATACAATGATTGATAATAGAGCCAAAAACACATTTTGGCATTGGGCTAAACATTATGTAACAGCTGATGAAGCATCTTCTATGGGAGATAAAGCGAATTACTATACAGTTGATGATAATGCAGCAAAAATCAACAATGGATATCGATTTGATCTGTGGGCATACGATATGGATACACAACTTGGGATCAATAATTCGGGCGAGCTTACTATGACATATGGAAAAGAAGATACAGACTATCGTACAGATGGTGACAAATCTTCTGGATACATATTCAATGCAGCTGATTCAGTATTTTTCTGCCGTATTCGTGATTTGATGCAATCACAACTTCGTTCTATGTATAATACTTGCGAATCAAAAAATTGTTGGAGCGCAACATCTTTAATTAATCAGTTTGATTCAAAGCAGAATGAATGGTGCGAAGAATTATGGAGACTTGATTATGTAAGAAAATACGAACGTCCATATAGAGAAGGAAATACCCGTTTTCTTGAGCAGATGATGAATGGCAAAAAGAAATATCAGCGTAGACAATTTGAACGTGATCAGGAAATGTACATGGCTACAAAGTTTATTGGAACAACAGCTACATCAAACCAGATTATGTTTAGATGTAACACTCCTGTTGAAGCTATGGTAAAACCAGATTACACATTACACCTTACACCGTATTCAGACATGTATCTATCTGTGATGTTCGGTAACTCTTCTCCTACTCAAGTTCGTGCAAAAGCAGGAAAACAATATGACATTAAATGCCCATATACACAAATGGATGATACTGCTGTTCTTGTTTATGGAGCATCAAGAATTCAATCTATGGGTGATATATCTGCATGTTATATCCATGATAATGACTTTTCAAAAGCGGAAAGACTAAAAGAACTTATTATTGGTAATACTACAGAGGGGTATTCAAATACATTCTTAAATAATCTTGTAATTGGAAACAATAAATTATTAGAGAAATTAGATGTTCGAAATACACCAAATCTTTCGAGCAGTTTAGACCTTTCTAAATGCGGAAACTTGAAAGAATTGTATGCAACAGGATCTGGTTTAACTGGTGTTCTATTTGCAAATGGTGGAAAGATTAAAACTGCACTACTTCCAAATACACTTACTTCTATCAATATGCGTAATCTTAAATATCTTGATAATTTATCAATTGCAGGATACGACCAGATTACAACAATGATTGTTGAAAACTGTAATACAATTGATTGTGTAGATATTTTAAGAAAATCACCAAAAGTTAATCGTGCAAGAATTATAGGAATCAATTGGGATCTTGAATCTGTCGATTTACTTGAAAAACTCTATAAAATGGGTGGTATTGACAAGAATGGTTACAATGTAGACCAATCTGTTGTGACAGGAAGAGTACATGTTCCTGTTATGAAAGAAAAGATTCTTACAAAATATAGAGAAGCTTGGTCTGATCTTGAAATTACATATAATACATTAGTTACTCAGTACACAGTCACATTTGTGAACGACAATGGCAAAACTCTTGACGTTCAGTATGTTGACAAAGGTGAAAAACCAGTTGACCCAGTAACACGTAAGGATGATCCTATTGCGACACCTACAAAGGAAAGTACGGTTAGTACGGACTTTACATTTAGTGGATGGGATACTGAGTTTGTAAGTGTATTTGCCAACCAAACTTATACAGCGACTTATACAGAAAACTTAAGAAAATATACTGTACGTTACATGTCTCATGGAAATGTATTAGAAACATATACCGGTGATTATGGAACTTATGTAGAGTATAAAGGTGAAATTCCGTCATATGTTGCAGAGGAGAGTGCATACAAATATTACTTGTTTAAAGAATGGGATCAGAGTGGTCTTATTACTGGGAATAAGGATATCAATGCAATTTATGATTCTTGCGAATACACATTGGATTATTTTAAAGATAAAGAATTATCAACTCTTCGTCCAGTAGAAATTTATGCAATGACTAAACTTGGTCTTGAGTCTAAGTATGTGAATATGAAAGATTCTATCAAGTTACAGTTTGGTCATGATTATAACTACAGCGATGTTGAACAAAAGGTTCTTATCACAGAAAAGACAGTATTTAATGGATCGAATTATGTTGATACAGGAATTACTCTATTTGATAAAGACAGAGATTTTGTATTTGCAACAGACTTTGTGTTTAATTCAACATCACAGCAGTCTTCAGTTTTAATGCAGTGTTTTGAAACAAATGGGGTTAATGGATTTAAACTATGGAACAACAGTGGATCAAAACTAACATGGGGAACATCATCAACAAACGCATCAAGTTTTGGTGATCGTGAGATGATAGTAATTAGACATATCAAAGGAGAAAATGGAATTCATGTGTATAATTCTAATCTTTCTGGCGATAAGTCTACTTATATAGAACTGACTAAAAATAGAAGCACTTCTACTACTGCCCCAATTGTATTTGGATGTAGTAGAGCTGATGATGGAGCATACGAAAATTATGCGACGGGTATTGTTTATTGGAGTAAAATTTGGTATGCAGACATTGGTGATGATGCATGTAAACAGCTTGTGTCATGGACGCACGAATCTCTTGAATTTGAGATGTGTGGATTTAAGAGATATTACTTGTCTGATAATTTATCAAAGAGAAGTTCTATGACATTCCTTTCCAAGAACTTATTGAATCAGAGAAAGACACTTAGCGGATCTTCTACGAATACAGGTGGATATGCAAAATGTACACTTCCTGCGTATTTAAATACAAGAGTTCTTGATGGTTTGGATATTCAGTGGAAACAGTTAGTCAAAAAGGTTAAGATTAACTCTTCTGTCGGAGACAAATCAACAGAAGTTTCATCTTCTGACAACTACTTCCATATTCCATCTGTTTATGAGGTAGAACCACAAATGAATACAGAGCCTTATGTATACGAAGGTTCATCTATTCAGTATCTAACAACAAACGAAAGTAGAATATGTAGAACAGGTGACGGAAATGCTATGTCCTATTGGACTCGTTCACCTAACTATCAATATAACGGATATTATTTCCGTGTTGAAGAAAATGGTTCTGTATCTGGATACTACTATCCTTATGAACAGAATGGAATTCGTCTAATGTATTCTATTTAATATTTATTAAAAAGAGATGGTTGTTTAATCTTCCATCTCTTTTGTTATGGAGGAATTTATGTATTACAAAGTAATGATAAACAAAAGAATGATCGACCTCCTAGATCAGTTAATTTATGTCGAATATCAAAAAAAGAATGATGTATTTCTATTATGTGATGAAGAACATGCACAAGGAGTTATGTCATCTGATATGAATACTATTTGGCATGTTGACGTATATCCATCTATTAACAAAGAGGGAGTTGATACTGTTAGTCTCATAGAGATTGACAAGTACGAGTATGAACAATTAAAACCACTTGGCATGAAAACTCCGGAAGAAATTATAGATGCATATACATTAAGCCTACTTAATGGAGGTGTTCTATGAGTCAGTTTGTAGAAAGTTTAAAACGACTTTATAAAAATGGTGAAATTGCAATTTTTAAATTAAATAAATTACTCGAATCAAAGGTAATTACAGATGAAGAGTATGAGTATATAACACATGGAAAGTAGGTGATTATTATTTATACAATATTGTTAAAAAGTGATAACGAGTTAATTGCTTCAAAGCAGGAAAGAATCATGTGTAGAAGTAAGCTTGTGGATAATTTTCATTTTCTAGTAGAACCAGATTATAAGGGAGCTAATATGGCTGAGTTTACAGCAACAATGGAATATATACTTCCAGTTAGCAAATCTTACCGTACAGAATCTTTGGTTCTTTCAATGGATACATATAAAGACTATCTTGAGTATAAAATTCCTTTCGATACAGCACTTACAAAAGAGCCTGGAAAAATTGAGGTTCAACTTGTATTTACAAAAGTAGAAATGGGTGATGATGGCGAACTTGTGCAACGTGTTCGTAGAACGGGCAAGACAACTATTACTATTACCCCTATTGAAGCATGGAGCGACTTTATCCCAGATGAAGCTCTACTTGGAATTGATCAGCGTCTTCTTAAGGCAGATGCTATGATTCAACAGTTAATCGAGTTGCTTGGCGACTTTGATGATACAAAAGCAGACAACCTATCTCTTAAAGATAGTATTCTTCAGTTACTTAGTAAAGGTACTCCTATTGGGGACAAAATTGACCTTTCACAGGCAAATATATCTAGTGGTGGAGTTGCTGAGAATATTAAAGTTGTTGAATTTTAGTAGAAAGGAGGAACACGCAAATGGCAAAAGAAGCTATGAAATTTGGTTATGGTAATCTTTCTAACATTGATAGTGCTATTGAAAGTGGCAAGATTGATGAAAGAGATTTGGTTCTTACAAAGGACACATCTGAGTTATTTTATATCAAAGATGATAAATCAAAACAGGTTATCAGACCAAGAGTTTTAACTTTCAATAGCGTTGAAGAAGCTACTACAGGAATTAATCAGAATTCTGACACATATGCAGGACAGCCAATTTCTATTAAGAATGCTTCTGACGGTAAGTACTACCCTTATACGGTTCAGCAGGGCGAATCAGCTTTCACAGTTGAACCAATCATGACTACCATATCTAATGGAATGATATGGACAGAATTTTAATTAAATCAAAAAAAGGAGGCATATACTATGAATAACGTAATTAATTTTAAATTTGGTACACTTACCAACTATAATGCACTTCAGGCAAAAGATAATGATACTCTGTATTTTGCAGACGGTCAGATTTTTAAAGGTGATAAAGTTTACAGTCAGAAAGTTGTAAAGGTTTCTGCACTTCCAGAAGCACCTTCTCAGGGAATTATCTACGTTCTTGATGACTTCTCAGCAAAAATCTATACAGGAACAGATTATGTTGACCTTGCTGTAGGAACAGTTGGAACAATTGGAGATGGAACAGAAAATGATGATAAAGTCGTAACACAGGCTGCGGTTAAGGCGTATATTACTAAAAAAGTTGCTGGAATGGAAACTTCTGAACAGCTTCAGGCTAAGATTGATGCTGCTAAAGATGCTGCTATTTCTTCAGCCACAGATACAGCAGCTAAAGATGCTACATCTAAAGTAGAAGCTGCAAAGAAAGCACTTCAGCAGGAAATCGATTCTAAGGTTGCATCTGTATTCAGATTCAAAGGTGCAAAAGAAAATCTTGGAGAAATCAAATCAATTGAGAATCCAGCAATAGGTGATGTATGGCATACAAATGATGATGGAAAAGAGTATGTGTACACAGGAGCAGAATGGGAACTTCTTGGATTTACAGTTGATCTTTCTGCTTACGCTACAACAGAAGCTGTAACAAAAGCAATCAACGACAAATTTGCAGAAGTAACAAAATCTCTTGAGAGTTACTATACAAAAGCACAGATTGATGAAAAGGTTGGTACAATCAATACTGCAATCTCTGATGCAAAACAGGCTGCTATTGATGCTGCGGCTAAAGATGCACAGGACAAAGCTACAAAGGCACTTAATGATGCGAAGGCTTATGCTGATGGACTCAACGGAGCTATGGACACAAGAGTAAAAGCTACAGAAACTGCTCTCACATGGTCTGAAATTGCCTAAGTTCTTCCTTGATATGAGGGATGTAAAAAGGAGGAAACATGAGCGTTTTATCACTTACAGAAGTGTCGCAATCTCGTTTGTCTGACATCCCTATTACAAATGGTCAGTTAATTTTTTGTAAAGATACAGGGAACTTCTACAAGGATGATGCGACTGCAAGAATAAAAATGTCTTCTGATATTGTTACTTGCTCTGAACTTCCACTTGCTCCATTTGCTAATAAAATATATTTATTACTTCCAAGCACTCTCTATTGTTTCAATGGGGAGTGGGTGGAGCTTAATAAAAGTTCCGTAATTACAGAAGACACAATCTATTCATTTCCTACTGTAGGGAATGAATCTTTTGTTTATGTTGCTTCCAAAGAAAATAGAACATATCGTTGGGATAACGAGAATTCTAAATATTATTGTATTGGAAGTGATTACAACGAAATTGAACTTATAAATTGTGGAGACTCTACTATCTAGAGTCTCTATTTTAGAACGGAGAAAAATAATGGCAAATAATACTTTAAACACAAGAATTGTAATTTGTAATGATACAACTGCGAACTGGGGAACTTCACAGAAAGTTCTTCTTAAGGGTGAATACGCAATTGAATTTCCGGAAAGTGGAGAGCCAAAAGTAAAGATTGGTAATGGTGTAGATACATTTGCTAATCTTCCTTATATCACAAAAACACCAACGGAAATTACAAATGCAATCAGTTCAGCGGTAAATGCTGCAAAACATACACACAATAACAAAGCTATTTTGGATGCAATCACAGCTTCATTTACAACTGGTCTTAAATCAAATTACGATGCTGCGTTTAATCATTCTAAGGCTGCTCACGCACCTAGCAATGCGCAGGCAAACGTAATTGAAACAGTAAAAGTAAATGGTACAGCACTCACACCGAATGCAAAGGCTGTAAATGTTACTGTTCCTACGAAAGTAAGCCAATTATCAAATGATACTGGTTTTATTACATCTTATAAAGACACAACTTATAAATTAGGAACACCTGCTAGTGCAACAAATGGAAATGCAACATTAGACCTTACAAATAATTTAGATTCATCTAAACAGTCAATCGTTGTAAAAGGTGCAGGTGCAACAAAAGTAACAACGGACGCTAATGGAGCAGTTATTATTACTTCATCTGATACTGACACAAAATATTCTCACCCAAATTCAGGTGTTGGTGCTGGAACATATAAATCTGTTACAGTAAACGCACAAGGACATGTTACAGCCGGGTCAAACCCAACAACACTTGCTGGCTTTGGAATCAGTGATGCATATACAAAAAGTCAAACTGACTCTAAAATTTCAAGTGCAGTTGCAAATGCAGGACATCTTAAACGTTCTATTGTGTCGGCACTTCCAGAAGTGGCAAAAGCAGATGAACATACTATTTACATGGTAGCAAAAGCAGCCGGAGCAGTTGGTTCTGGTGACTATAATGGCTATGATGAGTATATGCTTGTTATAAGTGGAGATACAAAGAAATTCGAAAAGATTGGTGATTCAGCCGTTGACCTTACGAATTACGCAACAAAAGCTTATGCCGATCAAGCTGAAGCTGATGCTTTATCTGCTGCTAAAACTTACGCAAATGGACTAGCTAAAAATTATGCTACTGCTGCTCAAGGAACAAAAGCAGACAGTGCTGTTCAGTCTGTAAAGATTGGAACAACAGAATATAAGTCTGGAACATCAGTTACACTTCCAGCTTATCCAACAACGCTTCCTGCGTCTGATGTTAAGGCTTGGGCAAAAGCAGCTACAAAACCAACTTACACAAAATCTGAAGTTGGACTTGGAAATGTTGATAATACTGCCGATGCAAATAAGTCTGTTAAATATGCTACAAGTGCTGGTTCTGCAAGTACCGCAAGCAAATTAGGTACGAACGCAGGTTCAACTGTACAGCCAGTTTACTTTTCAAATGGTGTTCCTGTTGTATGTAATGTTTCTACTGACTTTGTTTGCCAGGGTGCAAATGAACTGATTCTTAATGGCGGTGGAGCTTAATCTAAAACATATTTATATTTCAAATAAATAATATAAGGAGGCTGTTTTATATAGTCTCCTTTTCACTATAAAAGGAGGATAAAATGGCTGACAATACTATTAATGTCAGAATAAAAGATAGGTCTGACACGGAAGCAAATTGGACTTCCAAAAATCCTGTTCTTTTAAAAGGTGAACATGCCATTACAGATGGAACAGGTAAATATAAAATTGGTGATGGGAAAAAAACATGGAGTGCTTTGCCATATTATGAAGCTATGACTTCTGCTGATCGTACAAAGTTGAATGGTATTGCATCTGGTGCAAATAAAACAATTGTAGACAGTTCGTTGAGTTCATCATCAACAAACCCAGTACAAAATAAAGTTGTAAATTCAGCTTTGGCAAACCATACTCATAACTACGCAGGTTCTAACTCGGCAGGTGGAAGTGCAAATAGTGCTGTTAAACTTGACACAACTACATCAGGTTCTGCTACACAGCCAGTATATTTCAGTGGAGGTAAGCCAATTATCTGTACTTACACTCTTGGCAAATCTGTTCCGTCAAATGCAGTATTTACAGACACTAACACATGGAGACCTTTAGGTACTGAAGCAAACCAAGCATGTGCTGGAAATGACAGTAGGTTGTCAAATTCAAGACCAGCTTCTGATGTTTACGCATGGGCAAAAGCAAGTACTAAACCAAGCTATTCTTGGGAAGAAATTAGTGAAAAGCCTGTTGCTTTTTCACCATCTGCACACAGCCATGTTGTATGTCAATCAACAGAACCAAGTGGTCAAAATAATGGAGACATTTGGTTTAAAGAAGAATAAAAATAGATAACTTTATAAATGTAAAGGAGTCATACATGAATCGACTCCTTTTTGCTATGTAAAAATATACAAATGAAAGGAGAATTTCATGTCAATTTTATCAACTGTCAAAAAGGGATATCTATATATGAAAACTAGTACAGGATATCTTAAATTACTTCCAAGGACTCTTGCGAGTCTTGTTTCTTTAGATAACGGTAATTCTGTAGAAACAGAAATTTCAAATATTAAATCAGCAGCATCTAGTTTATCGACGATAGTAAATTGGCATACAACAAAGCTCAATGGATTGAAAACTGGGTCAACATCTACGGTAGTAAATAATTTAACTACAACCACAGACGGTTATGTTCTTGATGCTAGAATGGGTAAGAGCTTACAGGATAGTATTACTACACTAAACTCCACTTTTAGTTATGAAACTGGAACAATGGGTTTGCTTAGACCGTGTAATGGTTGTACGGGTACCGAAGGATACTATATAAAAGTTGGAAAACTAGTAACATTTAATGTTACCATAAATTTAACAGTAGCATTAGAAATTTCAACTACGTATTTAGAAATTCCTTGTCTTCCTTATAAAACTAAATATGACTGTACATTTTCATCTGGATATCAAAAATGTCAACTTAGATCGAACGATGACAACTGGACTACAATAAAAGTTGGTGCAAACCACAGTACTCAAAGCATTTTGTTTTATGTATCACAATATGCACGTACATGGACAGCAATGGTAAGTGATATAAAAAGCGAAGGTAAAGTAATTGTTAGTGGATCATACATAATAGAATAATTTTATTTTTGATTTGTTATTATATGAAATCAAATAGATGTTCAAAGTGGAGAAATACAAACTCCACTTTGAACATTATATGTTTAATCTTATTATAATTAAGAATTTTTACATATTTTATTGTGATAAAGAAACCATAACCAGTCAAGTTTGTTGCTTCACGAGAAATAAAATCAATATTGCTGATATCTATAGAAATTGCCTCAGATACTCTTAAACCTGACGCATATAAAAATTCAACTAACGCCAAATCACGACGATTTATACATGTATTTTTTAATTTTTCACGCTCTACAATCGAGAATGGTTTTTTGACTGTCTTCGTGTATTTGATTCGTTTTAATGCTTTTGCAGGGTTATATGATATATGACCTTCATCACTCATCCAAGAGAAAAAACGGGAAATAGTTTTTCTCATATTATCTAACGTCCTATTACTTATTTTTCTATGCTCTTTATATTGAGCGAGAAAATATCTAAGGTCGTATATATT
>ERZ1034973.354-NODE-354-length-33323-cov-61.016502_pt1 | contig 33323 bp, 30 predicted proteins | sample MGYA00520686_ERZ1034973 | MGnify/ENA primary metagenome ERZ1034973 (study PRJEB33766, sample SAMN09781775) | gut metagenome | biome: gut microbiome | host: Homo sapiens | place: Madagascar | study: EMG produced TPA metagenomics assembly of the PRJNA485056 data...
ATTCATTTATTATTGAATACAGATTCTGCTGATTTTACTGAAATACTGGTTCAATACGAAGCATCAGTTTAATCGGATAAATCCGTATTCATTTATTCGTATTCATTTATTATTGAATACAGATTCTGCTGATTTTACTGAAATACTGGTTCAATGCGAAGCATCAGTTTAATCGGATAAATCCGTATTCATTTATTATTGAATGCAGATTCTACTGATTTTACTGATTTACGGGCTGTAATATCTATTCTTGTTGAGGTTTATATTGTATGACAAGTAATATAATATAAACTCCAGTACAAATTAATATAAACTCCAGTACCAATCAATATAAACTCCAGTACCAGTTATGTGGTACTAAAATCGGTACTGGGGTTGTTTGCAAAACAAATAAGGTTCATCTGGAATTTAGAATGACAGATAAGTAGCGGAGGTCTCCGGCCTCCGCAGCAATCAATTATACAAACCCTATTATTATTAATGATGATTTGTATTCGACTTGGTGCTGCGGAGGCCGGAGACCTCCGCTACTTATAGGTTCATATTGTCGCCGAAGGCGGCGAATTATGCTTAACCTCGGGTGACCAGAGGGAACCCGAGGATAGTGAGGTATATAATATAAAACCTCTTCCTCTCGCTCGGCTAAGCCGAGCGAGAGGAAGAGGAAAGGGAAGAGTATGCGTTTTCCTCGGGTTCCTTTCAGTCACCCGAGGTTAAGCATGATTCGCCGCCTTTGGCGACGCTAAACAGTTTGTATCATTGATTACGGTGTGTGTGTCAAAAGTCTAATAATGCGGGCTGAACCAAAGGTCGCCGGCGCGAAGCGGAAAGGCAAAGCCCAAATTGCCCACTTCGGGGCGTACCACTTGAGGAACCCGAGGGAAACTATTGGATTTTTCACTTTTCACTTTTCCCTTTTCACTTAGTCTCCGGCCTCCGCTACTTATAGGTTCATAGCGTCGCCGAAGGCGGTGAATTATGCTTAACCTCGGGTGACCAGAGGGAAACTATTGGATTTTTCCCTCTTCACTTTTCACTTTTCACTTAAACTCCCTTTTCACTTTTCACTTAAACTCCCTTTTCACTTTTCCCTTAGTCTCCGCTACTATATTTACTTTTGTTCGGCAGCGAGTCTTACTGGCATGGCTATATATCGTTTCGTATTATTTCCCGACGAACCCGACACAAATCGGTAGTTTGACAAGTTTAGGCTCTTGCCGAAAGCATCGAGATACAAGTACCAAAATCCGTATTCAGGACTTTTTTCCGAGAATCCCTGATAATCAGACAAACGTGAGCATGTCCATAGGTTGGCATGATAGCTGTCCTTGTAAACCGCGTCCTCGTCTGTCTTGCCCTCATAATATCCGCTCATAGGGATAAATATCTGGGGAATATAACTGTCTACCGTATTAATTCTCAGACAGTTGTACACCTCGCCATAATGAGTCTTCTCCTCTACTATCGCCAAGTTTTTGTTGTCTATAAGACCTTGCAGACACATGTTGTCGCACACCTTGAAGGTGCCTATTGCCAGAGCTTTTACCACATGGTCATCTGTTTTTGCCGAGTTAGAATTATCAGCCTCCGAAATCTTAAAGTAGCAACCTTTTGCTCCTTTGTTGCCTTTAAGGGCGGTTGTGGAAGGAGAATAGTAGCCGTTGTTTGTGGCACCAAGGTTGCGGTCGAGCATGTGGTAGATCTTGCCACCTGCTTCCACATCAACCATCTCATAATAGCGCCATCCCGAAGCCTTGCTCTTGCCAAGCTGATAGTTGGTTGTCAACTGTGCAAACAATCCTACATGATAAACCGGATAGGTTACCGTAATATTGGTACTATTGTTGGTGATGGTTATAATGGTAAATGCCTCATTGCTAATCCACTTATTATAAGGCGAATTGTCGGCCAGCGTCACCTTGTAGAATCCGTTGACGCTTTCCTTGTCCACATTAACTCGTGTGTCATTACACGTGAGTTCGTCGCCCTGAAGCTTCGGAATGAGATAGTAAACAGGATTGTTGCCCACAAAGAAGTGCAATCCGTCGTTGCGCACTCTGCCTTGGTTCTCCTTTGGCTTTATGCCCTTAAGCGAATCGTCCATCCATTTGAAGTAGTTCTCTTGCTCTTTGGACGAAAGTCCGGCAAGTCCTCGTATCTGCACAATTCTATTTGGATCAGTACGGAAGTCGTAGCCCTTCTGGATAATCTCTACCTCGCGCGACAAGTCGCCTGATGTTATTGTCACAATACCAGATTGCGCAGTCGATTGGCAGTTAGCGGTCAGAGTAAGATCAATAGTGTACAGTGTGCCTGTTGACGGGTGTTCAGCAGATGTTGGCAAAACAACACTCTTTGTTACATTGTAACCAGTAATCCAATCTGCATTCCACTTCACATCATATTTGAAGTCTGGCTTGGTTGTTACAAACGTAATTGTAGCCGTCCCTGCATTACCCTTTACAGTCTGCTTGTCACACACGCCAAGTTCGTAGTCCTTACATGCTATCATGTTCACAATAGGCGGATTGTCATCCACCACTTCTACAGACAGTCTGTTCTCTGTAGGATTGTCTATGGCTTCCTGCTCTTTCGACCATCCTTCATGGTTTACAGCCGTGACCTTAACCTGATAATGATGGTTGCGAAGAAGAGCCATCGGCGTTGAAGTGCCGTTGTTAAAGAACTCCACTTTATAAAAGGTATCTGGTCCGCCATCATACTTTGCCTTGATTATCATGTATGCTTTGCCAGCAGGAGTCTCGTAGAAAGGATGCTCGCCCATACTATAGTCATCCTCTTTCGTGTAAGCTACCGACGAAGGCAGAGACACTTCGGTATCCAACTTAGTGGTGGCTATTGTGCCCTTTGTTGCCGTGTTGAAGAGCTTGAAACCAGTAATCTCGAAGTTTTTCACCTTAGTATCATCCTTTGTAACAGAAGCCTTGGCAAACTGTCGGAACAACCACACTTTGGTGCTAGGGCTAAGCAGGGCTTCCACCTTTACGCTTCCCCAACAAACGGGAGCGGTGAGGTTGGGGCTGCCCTCGCGTGTTGCGTTGTACAGGTTGTTCTTGCCCTTAGCATCCTTGGCGTCGCTCTTTGTTATGTCGGCATTGGCAACAACATGCAGCGTTGCAGTTCCCTCCACAACCTTCACCTTCACCTTGCAGGTGCCGTCGTCATTCGGCTTGATGCCCGCGCCTGTGATATTGCTCATGCCGAGATAATTGTCTCCTGCATCGTAGCACAATACGCAGAGTTTGTTGATTTGCTGCTGAGTTGCTCTTGTAGCCACTGTATTCTTGGTGAAATTGGGCAACTTAAGAGTCAGCACAACTCCATCGGACGGCAAATCTTGCGTGCCGCCTCCTACAATGTCTCTGATGTCGCTGCAAGCAGTCGACACCATAGCCAAGAGCATGAAGAACCAAATTGTCAATTTCTTGATATACATATCGTTGTCTTTTAATTGTTACTTTTTAAAAGGGAGCTCCCTGACTCCATGTCTTTGTGTCCGTATCGAAACTGCCTTCCACAACATAACGCTTGCCGTTCATCCTGGTTGAGGGATAGTTATCACCGTCGAACAGTGTAGTTTTAATGTCATCACCACCTACCTTAACCGTCAGAATCTTATCATACTCTCCTAATGGGGCTTTGAGATGAAGTATGGTCTTGTACCAAGTTTTGCCATTTCTGTCCTTTCCATATTCCGTGCACTCAAATTCGCCAGGAACATTGTTGTTATTGCACCACATTGTAAATTTACTCGTACCATTGCCATTGTTTACTCCAAATAGAGAATACCAAGCAGTTATTTTTTTGTTCTTGGTGTATATGGTATATTCTACGTCTACAACGGTAGGTTTTTCGTCAAAAACTCTGTAGTAAGGATCCGACAATGGGTCGTACAGATACCAGCCTTCATTGTCCTCATAGTTGAAGAGAGTGATGCCTGGGTCGTTGTGATGGGTGAAACGATGCGACTGGAAACCCGCATTGAGGAATGTTCCATTACTGAAAATCAGCAAGGTTTGTCCAGGCTTAATCGTCTTCGGTGCCTTTCCCTCCTTATTGACTCCAACCGACTGAGCACCTACTGGTATACTGTAATAGTACCAACCGGGGTTGTTATTATCAGCTGTCATCTTGTTGCCAGGCCACCATTCACCTTTATAATTTTTACTGGCATCGCTTTGCTCATAATCATCGTGATGCGATACAGTGTGGCGATTAGTATCTTTAACGTACTTTCCACCGAAATACCATTCTGTATTATTAGGATCCTTAGTACCATCAGCATTTGTCTCACCTAGCTGCGTGTATATATACACAAAGTGGTAATCAGGATGTGGCGATAAGTCGTTATCCCATGTAACATTCTGCCAATTATTACTTGACACTTCCTTTTGCGCTTCCCACCAACCGTCACGCCAGTTGTTGTTTACCTCACCAAGACGGGAATCCTCATTAAGCATTAGCGAATGCTTATACTCCTCGGTACCGCCACCATTACACCATGCCAAGTCGTTAATGGCTCGCATATATATAATGTAGTTGCCCTTCGGCGGACGCACAGTTACACGTATCTCTTGTTCCTTATATATTTCTTTACCAGCTGCATCTTTAACTGCATCATTCGACTTTACCGTAAATACATGCGTGGTGGTTGTTCCAGGGTTGGATGTTGCCGTAATGGTGAACTTGCCATCAGCTGCCTTTGTGTCTTCGCACTTAATGTTTATTGTCGACTGAGCATACGACACCACATAATCACCCGCCGCATTCGTTTTCCAATCCGAAGGGAACTGAATGCCACCAAGGTTGGTTGAGAAGTTCACCACCTTGGTCAGCTCGCCCTGATTGTTATCATCCCAGAAGATAACAATATCCACAGGATCCACCTTGAAGTATGGCGTAACGTCGTACGATACATCAAGATATTTCTTAATGTTGCCAGCCTTTATCCATACTTTGGCAGTACCTTTAAGGGCATTTGCTTTCGTAAAGTCAGCTACCGAGAGTTCTGGATTTATACTGAATCTTACACGATGATTTGTAATATCATTAGTTGCGACAATAACGGGTGACTTTCCTGCTGTAATCTTTTCAATCTCCGTATCACATCCGAACTCAATGTCGCCATTCGTTACATTTGTCAGATAGTCGATGAATGCAACTTTTTGCGATTCTACTTTTGCACTTGTGCTTGATACCCAAAGCGTAGTATGGTTGAGGTCGACATCTATAGTTGCCATCTCCCAATCCTTTACACCCACAACACAGTCGAGCGAGATGTTGCCAAGACTCTTTATGCGTCCTACAATCTCGTAATATGTGCCGCGCGGGAAAGTCGGAACTTCAGTTGTTGAGGTCTCGTCCTTACGATGACCAAGGTTGATGTTGTAGCTGTTAGCGATAGCAGAACCACCTACAGCACCACCTATCTTCAATGCCGACTGCTGCGAAGCCTGTGCCACGTAGCGCTCGGGCAGATAGTAAGTGGCACGGAAGAGCCACTTCTCCTTTGAGTTTGCAGGTGCAGCTACACCCTCACCTTCTACTTTGATGATGTCCTCGTTGTTGACATTGGCATTGGCTGGGGTTTCTGTCCACGAAGTATAGTAAGCGCCATTACCCGTAGATTTCTCAGCATCGTACAATGACGACTCAATGCCCTTGGCATAATCGCCGCTTACATTTGGGTTAGTGAACTTGCCGTCCCACAACAGACTGGTCTGTGGCGAGAGTTGCTTGCCAATAATATCGGTAATCTGCAATCCGTTAGACTTCAACGCTGCATTTACTTCAGGTGCATCAGGATCGTACACAAGGTTAAGACACACCTTGACACATGTAAAGCGCAGGTTTGCCACCACGGTCTGAGGAGTCGTGTCTGTATTCTTTATGGTAATTGTTCCGTCGGTATTTGTGCCGTCGGCAGCCTTTGTTGCAGGCTCGTATATCATAGGGATATTATCGGCTACGGGCATGCCTGGCTTTGACACCGGAGTATAACCCAACACCACTTTCTTCAAATCGCCTTCAGTTGTTATGCTATTGACATCGAGCACATCCTTCATGTTTGCCACTACGTACACACGATAGGTGCCGGGCTTAATCTTGAGCTGATAAGAAGCCACCTTCTCGTTAATCATGTTGCTTGCTTCGGGCGATGGAAGTTCCTGCGAAAGGAATGTTCCGGTGACCCCAACGGGGAAGGCATAAAGGTGCAGGTCGTTGATCTTGCACTCGTCTACTGAGGCATTGTATGTAGGGTTGCTTGGGTCGAGACTGCTCGTAACCTCATCGCCCTCGCGAGTAACTGGCACATAGACACACAGATTGCCCTCGGATGAAGCCGGGGTGTTGTACACATCGGCATCATCAGTACATGCTGTCAGCAACAACAGGGCAGCAAGAGAAAGGAGTATGTCTGCAAGTCGTTTCATTGTTCTAATTATTATAAGGTTCAAAACTCAGAAGTTTTTATTTTTTTATATTTCAAGTTCAAGTTTCGCATGTAAGCTCCACACGCCCTGAACCAACGGTCACCGGCCGAAGGGAATTGAAAATCGCTGGCCGAAGGGTAAAGCAAAGGTAAAGGGCAGAAGCCCCTAGCCACACGCCCTGAAAGGGCAGAAGCTCCTAGCCCAGGGCATCGCCCTGGGTAATTACGGACGCAAACCTGTCGCCCTGTAAGGGCAAAAGCTTTAAAACTCCAGGCAAAACATAAGGCTTTTGCCCTTACAGGGCGTCTTTCTGATTGCCATCATACCCAGGGCGATGCCCTGGGCTAGGAGCTTCTGCCCTTTCAGGGCGTTCTTGAACCACATGCGAAAGTTCAGTTACAAGCTTATGCGCTGAATGCGCTTAGCCCAGTCGAGCACACCAACCGAAAGGTTTACGTATTGCCACTCGGTGCCGATGAGGAAGAAGTCGAGGCGGTAGTCGTACTCGCGGTCCAGATATTCCTGAATGCCGTAGTTTTGCGAGGCATAAGCGTCGCGTCCTTGCTGCAGAATGTCTGGCAGGTTGATCAGGGCGACAGTCTTGCCCGACACCTTATTATATATATGCAACATAGCGTTGCGGTTGTTCTCCTCGGGTGGGAAGTAGACCAGGCGCGAGAGCATCAGTCCGGCATGGGCAGTACGTTCTTTTACGTTTCCAGCCTCGTCGCGGAACTCGGTGGTCCATGTATGGAAAGGCGTGTAGCGAAGCTTAGAGTCGCTTGCCAAAGAGTTGTCGTAGTTAATCAAGCCGTTGTCGGCTATTACCTCGTAGCCGAAGTCGTCGGCAGAGATTTTCTCGGGTGCGTCAATCTGATGCAGTGAGATAGTGAGCTGCTTGGTGTCGCGCACCAAGGATATGGTGTCGTGTGTAGCCTTAAGGTCGTACACGGTAGTAAGGTGTTGCGAGCGACCAATCCACAGCGTGTCGAGCGGAGCTGAGCAATCCACCTCGTCAATATCGCCCGCCTCGTTGCGGTCGAGCATGGTGTTGAAGGCAGTAATGTCCTCGCCTTCCACATGGTTGTGGATGCGGAACTTGGCACCAGGCGTAGCCAGAGCGTCCTCGTAACGTTTCTGCTTTGCGATGGCGAGAAATTGGTATTCGCCAGGTTGCAGATTAAGATGTACGGCAAAGTCGTGACGGCGGATAGGAGCGTCGCTATTGGTATTGAAAGCGTCCTGACGGAAGAGGAACTTGCCGTCCTTATCGTACACCATGACAACAACGCCTCCAACATGGTCGTTGAAGAGGTCGGCGCGCTGCGTGTTGTAGTCGTAGCGGAAGTGCAGGTAGGCGCCATTGTCGCATGGCTCAAGGTCGTCGTGCATCAGCGAGCACGAAGCCAGCAATGGTGCAAAGGCGAGGAGTGAGCATATAGATTTAACCAGTCCGTGAAACATAATGTTTGCCGTTAATTTAATTAGAGTTGTTGGTAAATAATGTAAATATTCAAAATGAAGGTATCAAAGGAAGTACGGCTGCATGAGCCGTACCTCCTAAGATAAGTACGTGTTCATTTTTAGCTTTATATATGAGTGGCAATCTGTAGGAGGGTATGGCATCCCTGCCATACCTACTCTGTAATGAGTGTCCTGCCGATTTAGTGGGTATGGCAAGGATGCCATACCCTCCTACTATATGTAAAGATAATTCTGAACTGTTACTTATTAGGGTTCTTGCGGTCCTGATAAGAGGACGCGCAATATTGATTAGAGGTCAATTACCTGCTTGCGCATAGCCCAGTCAAGGATCTTAACCTCAACGTTGATGTACTTGTCGTTCTCATCATCTGGAACATTAGGCTTAACCTCAGGAACGTCAGGATAGCCAAGACCGCTAATGCTCCTTACAGAAAGCTCATACCAGTTGTTGCGGAGAACACCGTAGCGACCAAGGTATGTAGCGTCATCTGTACCATAAGCAGTACCTGCTGTCCAAGGAGTCAACTCGTTGAAGTGCTTGATGCGAGCGATGTAGTATGCCTCGCCATTGAGATATGTTGAGATACCAACTTTTACCTTATGAGTGGTTGGATCTTCTGACAAACCAAGCTTGGTGTTGATTGCAGCAAGAGCAGCAGGAACCTTTGAAGAACCTAAGCCAGTGTATACAATATTATCAGCAGTAATCATATGCTGACCAGCCTCTCCACTAATATTATTTGCAGGAGCATCAAGCTTTACTTCATAGTCTGCAATATCAGCTGAAGTTAGATTCATAACAGTTGTAGCAACGGCCAAAATCTGCTTCTCAAGATCAGCTCCTTTCCAAACAGCAGTATTGTTGCCAATCTTATAGAATGTCTTGACTGTTTCTCTCTTAAGAGCATTAGGAGTATAAACAGCCTTAAACACAACACGTGTGGTTTGGCCCTGCATCATATTAGCAAGGTTGAATGTGTTCTCAAGACAATACTGAGGTTTGTCATCACCGGGTAAACCAACAACTTCAGCATTTGAGATCATATTGAAAGCATCATTACAGTATTCCAAAGCTGATTTTGTAGTAGTTCCCTTGGAATACACATTTTTATCATAGTTAGGATCTTCGCCCCAATATACGCGCTTAAAGACTCCATTATCTTTATCATAGAAACGATCAGTATTCCATATCTGATTCCAAGCGGTCTTCAAGCCACCTGTCTGATGAACAGGGTATGTTGACTTATTGGTTACGTCGAGCTGCCAAGCATTGATTACAACTTCATCATCTTTGTATGTACCAGCTGCAATAGTGTAAGAAGGATCAAAATTCTTCATTGTAACCTTAGCCAAACCACGCTCTACATAAATTGTAGTAGCAGTCTTTGCCTGAGCTTCCTCAGGTGATGCGCAAACATTGGCAACAGTTACAAGAGTTTCAGGATCTGTTGTTGTACTTGTAAACATCGGAGCGTTTGCCATAAAGATACCGTCTGTCGACTTATAATTAGCAACTGTTACATGTGCTTCCTTGCTCCATTTAGCATACGTATCAGAAGAAGAAGTTGGCAATGCTACTTTTTGAGTAGTAGTACCAGAATTATTATTAAGAAGCACCAATGCCTTGTAATTGTTCTCACCTAATGAAACATTTTCAAGCTTTACAGTAGCAATAGCCGATGTTGTAACACCATTTGTCTTAACGTCGGTCCAAGGATTCATGGTTCCAAGCTCGGCACTTTCAACAAAGTTTCCGCTGTTGTCGAAAATAAGAATTGTACCGTTCTTTACCGCATACTCAGCAGGATCGCCATGCACTAATGTAGGATCACCATCAGTACGTGTACCGTTTGTAGTAGGCAGATTGATCTTGAACGAAGCATACGCAGTACCTACCTTGTCTGCACCCTCGTTAGCATTAGGATTAAGGTTGTCGTTGCTTGAGCAACCTACCAAGGCTGTAGCCATAACAGCCATTCCGAATAGATTTTTAACATTCTTCATAAAAAAAAGAATTTAGTGAATATAATTGTTTAACTTAAAAATTTTGATCGTAATATGGTTGGGAAGGGTGCTTTTTGGCAGCACCCTACCCTATTTTTCTATAAATAAATTTTTTGTTTGTATTATTTGGCGTTGGCTATGCGCTGTGCGTTAGCCTTTGCATCCTCCGAACCAGCGGCAGCGGCATCGGCAAACAGCTGGCGAGCCAACTGATAGTCTTTTTTCATTACAGCCAAAGCACCACGCGCGTTAAGAGCGGCAGCCGAATTGTCGGCCTTCTGCAGATGCTTCTCAGCCGATGCAATGTCGCGACGTTGAAGGTCGGCACATGCAGCATTAAGGTTGGCAGTTGGGTCGTCGGGGAACATGCGCACGGCAATATCGAACACCTCGTTGAATTCTGCCGAACCCGGCTCCATTGTCTGTGCTACAAGGAACATCTCCTGAAGCGACAACTGCTGCGGACGGGTCTTTAGTATCTGTTTGGCTTCCTCAACCGAGAAAGGCCTTACCGTATAGCTCACGGTATAGTCGCTATGGCGCAAGCGCGGATAGATGTCGCTCATTATCACGGCGTAGTCGTGCGGATAGAGCTGGCGTATGCGCTTGTCCTTGTCGTCGGGCGCAAGGCTCGAGTTCGAAATCTTTATTATCTCCTCCTTGTTAGCCAAGTTAGACTGCTGCACCTTGCGGCGGAATCCGTTCCAGTCCTCAGGTGTAGAGTTTGAGCTGAACAGCTTGGCGTTGATAGGATAAAGATTTGCCACATAATTCTTTAGCGAAGCGGCACGCTCGCGAGCCAATCGCTCGTTGTTGGCGTAAGGACCGTCGGGCGAGGCAAAACCATGAATGTTTATGCCCGTAATCTGCACGTTCTTATCCTCGCGCACAAGGTCGATGGTCTTTGTAATCTTTGCCAATTCGCGTGAGTTGTCGAACAGGTCTACCACGATGTCGGTCTTGTTTACGCGGAAGCTTAGGTAAGCCTCGCCTTTCTCGGCGCGTTGCTTGCGTGCCTCGGCAGCCGGCTTAACAAATGCAAGGGCTGGCATCCAAGCGCCAAGGTTGTCGATAGTGGTGATAAGCGTGCGGTCTTGATTCTTAAGGTCGCCACATCCGCAAAGGTCTTGTGCGGCAAGCACCTGCAGCTGATCAGCCTCAACGGGGCGCATGCGCTCTACCGACTGGCTGTAGATAATGCTCTGCTCGGTACCATTCTTGCGCAACACAACGATAGGCTGCTCGCCATTCGTGTTCTTGGCGTTGAGTTTGCCGGCACGCTGCATGCGAATCTGCTGCGAACGACCGTTGATGATGATAGGCTGCAAAGCAGTAGTGTCGCCGTCGGCGGCAAGCAAGGGAGTAAGTATAAGTTGCTGCTCGGCTTTGAGCTTAAGGTTGTTGAGGTTCAGTCTGAACGCAACATCCACCCGTTTGTTCTCTACATTAGTCTGCACGTTGTCAATAGTCACGGCACCCGAAGCAACGGTCTGCGCCATGGCAGAGCTGCAAGTGGCTGCTCCCATGAGACATGTCAGAAAAATGCGTGTCAATGAATTGGTCTTCATAACTCCTGGGTTTGTTATATTGTCTATTGAAGATTCTATACTTAGAGTTTTTTCTGTGTAAAAAGCCTCTGGTTTAAATCTTTTTCTCTTAATTCTCTATATATTAGAATATGTAGGCAAAGCTTATTGCCGCCTTGGTAGGTCCCACATAGTTGCGGTGCGAGTCCTTAAGACACTTGGCGCAACGTCCGTAGAGCTTGTACGGACTGTAGGCGTAGCCCACACCAAGCGAAGCCTCGAGGTTCCAGTGTCGCGACAGCAACCATTGGTAGCCGTAAGTTACACCGGCTCCCACGTACCATCCCTCGTAGTGGCGTCCGCGTTTGGTCTTGGCCAGAGTGCCGAAGGGCAGGTCAACATTCTTGACGTTGTACTCGCCTACCAGAGCGTGCACACCAAAGAAGCTGCCTCCAAAGCGTTGGCAAGTCCACCAGCGATATTCGGGCTCGATGTTCCAAATGCGCACCCTCTTCTCTCCTGAGAAAGTCCACGAGTTGAGCGTGGCAAACACTTGTGCCGTCTGCTTCTCGGCTGTACCTATCTCCACACCAGCGTTGAGCGATGTTGTAGCCCAGCCCAAGAGATTGGTCTTCAATGCCACGTCCTGTGCCTTAACTGTGCCAGTCGTTGCAAGTAGCCCCATTGCCATTCCTAATATGTATGAATGCTTCATCGTTTTAGGCTTTTTATTTATCTAATTAATTATTACTATCGGTTTAAGTAAGATATGAATTCCATATTTAAAATGTCCATGTCACATTGTTGTTGTATGAGTCACATTTGTTGTAGTTTTGTGAGAATCAAATCTTATTTTGTCTTGTGCGTTTGCAAAGATATTAGGAAATTTAATAGGTCGTATAAAAAATACGTGAAAACCGTTACATTTTGCATGAAAACGTTTGCAGTAACAAAATTAGGGTACATTTCACACTAAACAATCCATAATTACCCCCCCCCGATAGGGTTTTATGACAATAAATTACAAAATAAGACAATTAACGTATCATATATGTACTTTGAGATATTGATTTGTGTCAATCTGGTAAAAGAAGACAAGAGAACATGGTTTTTTGGAAGACATGAGAACAGAAGAACATGGTTTTGGGGAGACATGAGAACAAGAGAACATGGTTTTGGGGAAGACAAGAGAACATGAGAACATGAGAAGAAGGGCAAAGGATTGCTTGAGCAAAACGAGAACAAGAGGTTTGGTTGGGCGTTGCCCAACACTCGTTTCTTGCGGTATCCTCACTTAAACCATTGGATTCTTCACTCTTCACTTAACTATTGGATTCTTCACTCTTCACTTTTCACTTAACCATTGGATTCTTCACTCTTCGTTCTTCACTCTTCACTTAACATATGGATTCTTCACTTTTCGTTCTTCACTCTTCACTTAACATATGGATTCTTCACTTTTCGTTCTTCACTCTTCACTTAACTATTGGATTCTTCACTCTTCACTTTTCACTTTTCCCTTATACTAAGAACGCATACATTACTTTTATAAGACAAGGAAATGTTAAAAAATGAGCAATGAAATACAATTAAGGACTTTTTGTTTCTTTTTTATGAAACACAATGCCTAACTTTGCAATAAAAGAAAATGTATGGTACAAAATATCTTCCGACTTGTCTTAACAGACGAGGCACATAACTTTATAGAGAGCTTACCCGAAGCGGTATCCTACAAAATCTACTACAACATCAAGCGTGTTGCAGGTGGTGAGCGCAACAAAGAACTTTTCAAGAAATTAGAGAACTCGGAGATATGGGAATTTCGTACATTATACAACAAAACTGCTTATCGTTTGTTCGCCTTTTGGGATAAGGATAAAGACACATTGGTAATTGCCACTCACGGCATCATCAAAAAGACTCAAAAGACCCCAAGCAAGGAAATAGCGAAAGCAGAAGCAATAAGAAAAGAATATTTTAAAAATAAATAATTATGGCACAGATGAATCTAACCCCATTGGACGATGTGCTTGACAAGCACTTTGGAAAAGTAGGTACTCCTAAACGTGACGCTTTTGAAAGTGATGTAGATGAAGCATTGCACGCCTACCGTTTGGGAGAGGCCATCAAGAAGGCTCGTATAGAGCAGAACTTGACACAAGAACAACTTGGTGAGCGTATTGGTGTAAAAAGAGCTCAAATTTCCAGATTGGAGAGAGGCTATAGTATAACTATACCTACTATGCGCAGAGTTTTTAAGGCTCTCGGTGTGGTAAATGCAACGATCGATTTGGGAGTTGCCGGAAAAGTTGCACTATGGTAATATGAACAAGATAACTATGCTTGGCACGGGCAACGCCACAGTATCCCACATTTACAACACTTGCTTTGTGCTCTCTACCTCTACCACACAGCTGCTTGTCGACGCTGGCGGAGGCAACGGCATCCTTGCACAACTGCGCAAGGCGAACATCTCTATCGACTCTATTCACCACCTATTTGTAACCCACGCCCATACCGACCATATACTGGGCGTGATATGGATTGTGCGCATGGTGGCACAATGCAAGGGCTACGTGGGACGACTGCACGTCTACGGCAACGACAAGGTGATGAGCGTGGTGCACACCATCATCGACATGGTTCTGGCTAAGAAACAGCTGGACAAGGTTGACGAGCGCGTGGTGTTCCACCAACTGACGGATAGCGAGGAGTTCGACGTGGGCGACATGAGACTCACTTGCTTCGACATCCACTCTAACAAGGAGAAACAGTTCGGTTTCCGCGCTCTTCTGCCCCACTCCGTCTCGCTGGCGTGCCTGGGCGACGAGCCTTACAACCCCATAAACCGACCTTATGTGGAGCACGCCGACTGGATGATGTGCGAGGCATTCTGCCTATACGCTCAACGCGACACCTTTAAGCCTTACGAGAAATGCCACAGCACGGCTCTCGACGCGGGCAAACTTGCCGCACAACTCGACATCAAGAACCTTATCCTCTATCACACCGAGGAGAAGACTATCGATACGCGCAAACAAACTTACACCCAGGAGGCCGCTCAATTCTTTAAAGGCAGGATTGTTGTGCCGGATGATTTGGAGGAAATAGGAATTTAAGTGAAAAGAGAAAAGGGAAAAATCCAATGGTAAGGGAAGTGTAGGAGGACGCAAGCGGGTGGTAGACAGAAGAACATGGTTTGGGGAAAGACAGAAGAACAGGTTTTTTGGGGGAAAAGATGTTCTCATGTCTTAAAACATGTTCTTATGTTCTCATGTCTTAAAAACATGTCCTTATGTTCTTATGTCTAAAAAACATGTCCTTATGTTCTTATGTCTTAAAAAACATGTCATTATGTCTTAAAACAACAATACACTTATGAATATAGAACACGTAAGAGACTATACTTTGTCGTTGAACGGGGTTACTGAAGACCAACCGTTTGGTGACGACAACATTACCTTCCGCGTGGAGGGCAAGATATTCTTGTGCCTATGGCTGGGCACGGGCAATTATAACGTGGACAACGACAGCCTGAGATTTGCTTGCAAGCTGACACCCGAACGCAACGAGGAACTGCGCGAGCTATACGAAAATATAACGCCCGCTTTCCATTGGAACAAGAAACATTGGAGCGACGTGTACTTCGAGCAAATGGAACCCGACTTTGTAATGGGGATTATAAGGGAATCGTATGGGGTTATTGTGGGGAAAATGAAGAAGAAAACCCCAGCCCCTCCACAATAGAGAGGGGAGAGCTGGGCAAGAAGAGCCTCGAATTAGGAGTTAGGAATTGGTGCGCTGCGCGCATTTTGAATTTTGAGTTTTATTTCCCACAGAACGCACAGAAGACACAGAAACCTACGGGGATAAGCTTATGGAATCCACAGAATGGCCTACGCTTCGCGAGGCAAGAATCCACAGAAATGAAGGGTATATATTACAAGCAATCATTTCTGTGCACTCTGTCGTATGACGCACAGCGTCTATACGCTCTGTGAATTCGAAAAAAACTAAACCCCGTAGGCTTCTGTGTATTCTGTGAGTTCTGTGAGAACTAAACTCAAAATTCAAAAAATTCGGTAAATACCTTGACGCAATACTCATGGTCGCGCACGCTACCAGTTTCTCTACAGCTGTGCATGGCCAGGATGGCGTTGCCCATGTCTACACCACGCAATGGGATAGACGAGGCGAGGATGTTGCCGAGGGTGCTACCACCTGCCACATCACTATGATTGACAAAGCGCTGGCATGGAACACCTGCCTTAGCGCACAAGCCAGCAAACACGGCTGCAGAGGCAGCATCGGAAGCATACTTCTGTGCAGCATTAAACTTGATGACTGGTCCGCCGCCAAGCATAGGATGATTGGTGGGGTCGTACTTCTCGGCATAATTTGGGTGCCATGCGTGGGCATTGTCTGCCGAAATCATGAAGGCACGCTCCACGGCCTGATAGTAGGCCTCCTCGGTGTGGCTCTGCGCCAAGGCAATGCGCTTGAGCATATACGAGAGGAATGGGCTGCCTGCTCCCTGCTTAGTTTGCGAGCCCGTCTCCTCGTTGTCGAAGATGGCAAGCACTTGGGTGGTGTCGGTGTCGTGGGCAGCAAGCATTGCTTCGAGTCCGGCAAAACACATAGAGAGGTCGTCGAGACGTCCGGCAGAGATAAACTCGTTGTGCGCGCCGAAGGTGCAGGCAGGTGTGGTGTCGGCAAGATAGAGGTCGAAGTCGAGAATGTCCTCTTGTTGGATAGGGCGCTGCTTATTTAGCTCTTCAACAATAACATTCATAAGCAAGTTGCCTGCTTCAAGCTGACTGTTGATTTGTCCGAGCAACGGCAGCACATCCTTCTGCTTGCTGAGCTTTACGCCATCGTTTACCTGGCGGTTGAAGTGGATGGCAAGATTGCTTATCTGCAGCAAGGGGCGCTTGATATGCAGTAGCATGGTCTGCGGTTGCATAACGTCTTGAGAGCGTACAATGACACGTCCGGCAAGGGTGAGCGGACGGTCGAACCAAGTAGACATAATAGGTCCGCCATACACCTCGGTATTAAGCTTTACGAGTCCGCCCTCGCATAGCATCTCAGCATTAGGCTTAATGCGGAACGTAGGCGAGTCAGCATGTGCGCAAATCATGTGGAAGCCTACATCTGCAAGAGGTTTAGCACCTATGCGGAAGGCAAATATAGACGAGTCGTTCTTGGTAACAAAGAAGCGGTCGCCCGCGTTAACCGTGCCAATAGGCAAGGCTGGGTTGAGGCGGCGGAATCCGCCAGCCTCAAGCATATCAGCGATGTTCTTAACAGCCAGAAAATTAACTGGCGAAGCATCGAGGAAAGATAACAGTCGATTTATCATATTTTTCACTATTTAATTTTTCACTTACATGTTTTTAAGTTTTTATTAAGACAGGAGAACAAGTTTTATTAAGACATGAGAACAGAAGAACATGGTTTTTGGGGAAAGACATGAAACAAGAGAACATGGTTTTGGGGAAGACAAGAGAACAGAAGAACATGTTTTTTTGAAAGACAGGAGAACAAGAGAACATGAGAAGATGTGCAAAGGATTGCTTGAGCAAAACGAGAACAAGAGGTTTGGTTGGGCTTTGCCCAACACTCCTTTCTTGCGGTTTTCTCACTTAAACCATTGGATTCTTCACTCTTCTCTTTTCGTTCTTGACTTAAACCATTGGATTCTTCACTCTTCGTTCTTCACTTTTCCCTTAAACTATTGGATTCTTCACTCTTCACTTTTCACTTTTCCCTCTTACAGTCCTCTTGCTTTAAGCAATCCCGAGGCATCAGGAGTCTTCATACCAGTAAAGTCGGTAAACATCTCCATTTGGTCCTTAGTATTGCCACGGCTTAGTATCTTGTCGCGGAAAGCCTGACCTACGGCAGGGTCAAGAGCGCCATGCTGCTGGAAGTAGTCGGCAATGTTGACAGCAAGCACCTCGGTCCACAGATAGCTGTAATAGCCGGCAGCATAGCCCCCACCCCACACGTGGTTGAAGTAGGAAGTGGAATAGCGAGGCGGAATCTGCATGTTGAGCAGCCCCACGTTGTTGAGTTGTTCCTTCTCGAAAGCGCCAGCCATATAAGGCGACGGCACCTCGTCGGCAGTAATCTTGTGCCATGCAAGGTCGAGGCAGGTAGAGGCAAGATTCTCGCCCAGGGCGTAGGCAGTTTGGAAGTTGATGCTCTTAAGCATGCGCTCCTTGAGATCGGCAGGCATTGGCTTGCCAGTCTCTGTATGACGTGCAAAGTGGTCGAACACTTCGGGAATAGAGGCAAACGACTCGTTGAACTGCGACGGCATCTCGACAAAGTCGCGCGCTACGGCTGTGCCCGACAAAGTGTTGTACTGGCAGTTGGATAGTATACCATGAAGCGCATGTCCAAACTCATGGAACATTGTGCACACCTCGTCCCAGGTGATGAGCGAGGGCTGACCCTCGGGAGCCTTGGCATTGTTGCACACATTATATATAATAGGCAACTGACCACGCTGACGACTCTGCTTGGCAAAGGCACTCATCCAGGCTCCGCCACGCTTTGTAGGACGGCGGAAGAAGTCGCTGTAGAAGAGAGCTATTGGACGGCCGTTGCGGTCGATAACCTCGAACACCTTCATGTCGGGATGATAGGTAGGAATGTCCTTGCGCTGCTTGAAGGTAAGTCCGTAGACACGGTTGGCTGCATAGAACACGCCATTGACCTGAACGCTGTCGATATTGAAGTAGGGCTTAATCTCGTCGTCGGAGATGTTGAGCAGTTCCTTCTTCATCTTGGCCGAATAATAGAAGCGGTCGTAAGGCTGAAGCTTGAAGTCGGGGCCCTCGGTCTTCTGGGCATAAGCCTCTATAGAGCGAGTCTCGGCATCGGCCTTTGGAGTGTACTCCTTGATGAGCTGCTGAAGGAAGGCGTCAACATTCTTGGTGTTCTTGGCCATGGTCTTCTCGAGCGAATAGTCGGCATAAGTGTTGTAACCCATAATCTTGGCCTTCTCGGCGCGCAACTTGGCAATTTCGGTTACGATGGGGAAAGTGTTGAACTTGGGGTTGGTGGCATCGGCACGATGGATGCTTGCCATGTAGACCTTGCGTCGCAGCTCGCGGTTCTGCAAACTGGCAAGGATAGGCTGCTGAGTGGTGTTGATGATAACCACGCAGTAAGGCGCCTTAGAGCCACGGCTCTCGGCATCCTTCTTGCATTGTGCAATGTCGGCGTCGCTGAGTCCGGCAAGCTGCTCCTTGCTGTCAACCCACACCACAGCGTTGTTGGTGGCTTCGGGCAGAATGTTGCCCCATTGCTGCTGAAGCTCGGAGATGCGCGAGTTGATTTGCTTCATGCGGTTCATGTCGTTGGCAGAGAGCAAGGCGCCAGAGCGCACAAAGCCCTTGTAAATCTCCTCGGTAAGGCGCTTGTCCTCGCCCTTAAGCTTGGCGTACTCGTTGTCGTAGACGTACTTGATACGGGCAAATAGAGGCTGGTTGAATGAAATCTCGTTGTCAAGGGCGGTGAGCAGAGGCATTACCTTCTTCTCGGTGTCGGCAATGACGGGAGTCTTATGGGCACTTGTAAGGCCGAAGAAGACGCTTGACACACGGTCGAGCAGCACGCCACTCTCCTCGTAGGCAAGGATGGTGTTGGCGAAGGTAGGCTTCTTCTTGTTGTCCACAATCTTCTGGATGTTGGCGCGTTGCACCTTGATGGCAGCTTCGATAGCCGGCAGATAGTCCGACTCATGTATACGGCTAAAGTCGGGAGCACCAAATGGCAACGAGCTTTTCTGCAAGAGCGGGTTGGTGCTGGTGCCCGAGCCTTGGGCAAACATGGGGGCAGGCATCTGCAAAAGTGCAGAGGCCAAGCCGAGGGTAAAGATAGTTCGGTTGATGTTCATAATAGCATTATTTTGTTAATACTCAAATACGACTAATAATCGAGCATAAAATACTCAAATACGACTAATAATCTAAGACAGTATCTAAGCAATACCCAGTAATTCTATCTCGAAAATAAGCGTTGAGCCGCCGGGGATTCCAGGCTGCGAGAACTTGCCGTAGCCCATATCGGCAGGGATGTAAACCTCCCACTTGTCGCCAACGCACATCTGCTGCATAGCTATAATCCAACCCTCAATAAGGTCGCACAAGCGCACAGCCAAAGGAGCTCCACCACGACTGGAGTCGAACTTCTTGCCGTTGATGGTGCGGCCCGTATAATGAGCGGTTACGATACTGCGAGGTGTAGGATGCTTGCCGTCGGCATTGCCCTGTGACAACACCTTATAATAAATGCCACGAGGAAGAGCCATTACGCCCTCCTCCTGAGCTTTGGCAGCAAGCCATTCGAGGTTTGCCTTAGCGTATTCACGTTTGTTCATATTGACAGTTGATTAGTTTTTACTTCTCTCTGTGCACCACAGTTCCGTTGGCCTGATGTGTGGCAAGAACCAACACTTCGGCTATCTGAACATGCTCGGGAGCACTTGCAGCATAGAAGGCAACATCGGCGATGTCGGCACCACGCAGAGGCTCGATGCCCTTGTAAACATTGTCGGCACGTTGGTTGTCGCCATGGAAACGAACATTAGAGAAATTGGTTTCTACAAGTCCCGGCTTAAGATTGGTAACACGCACACGTGTGTGAGCCACATCAATACGCAAGCCATCGGTCAAGGCCTTGACAGCAGCCTTTGTGGCACAATAAACACCACCACCTGCATAAGCAGCGTCGCCAGCCACACTACCTATGTTAATAACATGACCATGGTTGAGGCTGACCATTTGTGGAACAACAAGACGCGTCATGTTGAGCAGACCCTTTATGTTGGTGTCAATCATCTCGTCCCAGTCCTGAAAACTACCTTCGTACTCGGGCTCAAGACCGCGCGCAAGACCAGCGTTGTTGATGAGCACATCAATAGGCTTGAAACTATCGGGGATGCTGTTGACAGCCTCGCGAGTGGCATTGCGATCGCAAACATCAAACGCAAGAGCAAGAACAGAAACGCCCTCGGTCTCGAGCTCGGCCTTAAGCGCCTGAAGCTTGTCGGCTGTACGGCCCGTAATTATAATATTGTAGCCACCATTGGCAAAACGACGTGCACAAGCCTCGCCTATTCCGCTTGTGGCACCAGTGATAAGAGCTGTTTTTCTTTCCATGATTATTGATATTTATTAGAGTTTTATATTATTTGCTATCGAATGTTAGTTTATTCGCTATTTGATTGCAAAGTTAAAGAATAAATACGTAACTTTGCATTGTTTACAAATAAAAACATACATATAACAATCCTTCTATGGAAGTAATAAAAACAGAAATAGATGGCGTGGTGATAATAGAGCCACGTATCTTTAAGGATGCAAGAGGCTATTTCTTTGAAAGCTATTCGCAACGCGAGTTTGAGGAGAAAATAGGCAAGATAGACTTTTGTCAGGACAACGAAAGCATGTCGTCGTACGGCGTGATGCGCGGTCTGCATTTCCAACGTCCGCCCTTCACACAGAGCAAGCTTGTGCGCTGCGTAAAAGGACGCGTGCTGGATGTGGCAGTGGACATACGCAAGGGATCGCCAACTTACGGCAAGCATGTGGCTGTGGAACTGACTGAAGACAACCACAGACAATTCTTCGTTCCACGCGGATTTGCACACGGATTTGCCGTGCTAAGCGATGTGGCTGTGTTTCAATACAAATGCGACAACTTCTATCATCCTGAAGCCGATGGAGGAATTTCAATACTTGACGACTCATTGGGAATAGACTGGCGCATACCTACCGACAAGGCAATACTGAGCGAGAAGGACACCAAACACGAACTGCTGAAGGATTTTGACTCGCCATTCAGTATAGACACGCCATTGTACTAAATGATGTTTGAAACGACAAAAAAAAACAATACGATGAACATTCTTGTTACTGGAGCCAACGGACAACTCGGACACGAGATGCAACGTGTGGCTAAAAACAGCCAACATACTTTTACGTTTACTGACGTTGCCGAGGGCTATAAAAAACTCGACATTACCAATATCGACGCCATACGCGAGATGGTGAAGGAGCTTGGCATAAAGCTGATTGTAAACTGCGCCGCCTACACTAATGTGGACAAGGCTGAATCGGACTACGACACGGCCAATATGCTGAACAATACAGCTGCTGGCAACCTTGCAGCAGCTATGAAAGAAGTGGATGGAACGCTGATTCACATCAGTACCGACTATGTGTTCCAAGGCGACCGCAACACGCCTTGCCGCGAGGATTTGGCCACAAACCCTCTGGGTGTTTATGGCAAGACAAAACTGGCTGGCGAGAAGGCTATAGAAGCTACCGGATGCAAACATATCATAATACGCACGGCGTGGCTCTACTCGCAATGGGGCAAGAACTTTGTGAAGACAATGCAGAATCTGACAGCAACAAAGGACTCGCTGAAGGTGGTGTTCGACCAAGTAGGAACGCCAACATTTGCAGGCGACCTGGCCGACGTGATTGCACACATCATCAACACAAACCAACTGGAGAAGACGGGCATTTACCATTTCTCCAACGAGGGAGTGTGCTCATGGTTCGACTTTGCAAAACTGATTTGCGAAATGTCGGGCAACGCATGCGATATACAACCTTGCTACAGCGAGGAATTCCCCAGTCCGGTAGAACGTCCGCACTTCTCTGTGCTGGACAAGTCGAAGCTGAAGAAAACATTCGGCTTTAAGGTGCCATACTGGACCGACTCGCTAAAGGTGTGCATCAAGCAACTAAACGACTCTACAAACAACTAATCGTTACACATTAATAATTAAATTTTATGAGAAGTATCATTATCACAGGTGGCGCCGGATTTATTGGTTCGCACGTAGTTAGACTCTTTGTGAACAAGTATCCCGACTACCGCATAATAAACCTCGACAAGCTGACTTACGCTGGCAATCTTGCCAACCTAAAGGATATCGAGGACCGCGAGAACTATACATTTGTGAAAGGCGACATATGCGACTTTGAGCTGGTGATGGACCTTATGAAGAAGTATGAGGTGAATGGCATTATTCACCTTGCAGCCGAGAGTCATGTAGATCGCTCAATAAAAGACCCGTTCACATTTGCACGCACAAACGTTATGGGAACACTAACCCTGCTGCAAGCTGCAAAACTGTACTGGGAGAGTCTGCCTGAGAAATACGACGGCAAGATGTTCTACCATATTTCTACCGATGAGGTGTACGGAGCTCTTGAGCTGACAAATCCAGAAGGTATAGAGAGTCCATTCACTACAAAGGCATCGTCGGACCACCATCACGCTTACGGCAAGGACTTCTTTACGGAGGAAACAAAATACAATCCACACTCGCCCTACTCTGCCTCAAAGGCTTCGTCAGACCACTTTGTACGAGCTTTCCACGACACTTACGGAATGCCTACCATCGTGACCAACTGCTCGAACAATTATGGCCCATACCAGTTCCCAGAGAAACTGATTCCACTATTCATCAACAACATACGCTACCGCAAGCCATTGCCAGTATATGGCGAAGGACTGAACGTGCGCGACTGGCTGTATGTTGAGGATCATGCACGAGCCATCGACTTGATATTCCACAATGGCAAGGTGGCCGACACTTACAATATAGGCGGATTTAACGAGTGGAAGAACATCGACATCATACATGTACTTATAAAGACCGTAGACCGACTGCTGGGACGCAAGGAGGGCGAGGACCTCAACCTTATAACCCACGTAACCGACCGTATGGGACACGACATGCGCTACGCTATTGATTCGCGCAAACTACAACGCGAACTTGGATGGGAGCCTTCGTTGCAATTTGAGGAAGGCATAGAGAAGACCGTACGCTGGTATCTTGACAACCAGGCATGGATGGACAACGTAACGTCGGGCGACTATCAGAAATACTACGACGACATGTATCAGAACCGTTAAAACCGTTTATCGGAACTAAACAAAATACATTACTATACATTATATAATAAGAGGCTATGACAAGATTTTGTTGTAGCCTCTTATTGTATTGTTAGCATACAAGCACAAAAAAGGCGGTGCCAAATTAATGACACCGCCTTAAATATCTGTAGTTGTAAGATTTCTAAAAGAATTACTTCTTGAAGAAGTCCTTAACAGCCTCGTTAGGAACCATACGCTCGTCAAAAATATAAGCGCCGGTCTTAGGGCTCTTTACCATCTTGATAACCTTTGTATATGCGCGACCGTCCGATGAACCTTCATGGAGGGTAGCGACCGCTTTCTTTGCCATATCTTAAACGTTATTACTTAATCTCCTTGTGAAGAGTCATCTTCTTAAGGATAGGGTTATACTTCATTAATTCCATACGGTCCGGAGTATTCTTACGATTCTTGGTAGTCACGTAACGGCTTGTTCCAGGCATACCGCTGTTCTTCATTTCAGTGCACTCCAGAATAACCTGTACTCTGTTGCCTTTTGCTTTCTTAGATGCCATTTACTTATTCTCCTATAACTTTAATGTCACTCCAGTCACAATAGCCTTTAGACACAGCCTGCTTAAGGGCAGCGTCCAAGCCCACTTTGTTAATAAGACGCAGACCCGCTGCGCTAATCTTGAGGCTAATCCAGCAGCTCTCCTCTACATAGTAGAACTTCTTGCTGAACAAGTTCACATCGAAAGAACGCTTTGTGCGATGCTTTGAGTGTGATACGTTGTTACCTATCTGGGCTTTCTTTCCCGTAATCTGACAAATTTTCGACATTTCTATCTTCTTTTTTGTATTCGTTTTTGATACCTATTCCAAACAGGATGCAAAATTAGCGACTTTTTCTGAAATGACAAAACATTCTCTTAACTAATATTGTTTATTTAATGTTTTTTTTGTTTTCAGACAGTATAAAGTGCTATTGCATTGACTTTTACCTATTTAAATACATATTTTTGGGGCAGACACGGGGCTTGAGTTGCTATTCTGTAACAGGGATTACCGGAGCCTTGCGATTGTCCTCGTGCTTAGGCATATTGTCTTTAAGAAAATCGATAAACATCTGCAGAGCCTTGCTGGTGGCAATGGCAAGATTGATGTCGCGGCCATAATCCTCAGTAAGCTTCATTGTAATGATGTTGTCGGCATTGCCGCAAGCCAGCCATATAGTACCAACCGGAATGCTTGGTGTTCCACCGCCAGGACCTGCTGTACCAGTAGAAGCTATTGCAAAGTCGACACCAAGAGTCTTTATCGCTCCCTTAACCATTGCCTTGGCAACATCCTCGCACACGGCTGTCTGCTCCTCAAGCAACTGATGGTCAACACCAAGAAGATGCTCCTTAATCTCGTTTGTGTAAGAGATTACGCCACCCTTGAAATAGGTAGAAGCACCAGGAACGGCAATTATCGACTCGGCTATACGACCGCCTGTGCAGCTCTCGGCAGAACCAACTGTAAGTCCAGACTCGTAGAGATACTGCTGAATCTCACGGCTAAGTATTTTCTTTTCAAATTCCATATATTATCTGTATTTATTTTTTTATTGCATAAAAGTCTCGGCCAAGCCCATCTCCACAAAAAGAAACGGGCTTGTTGATTCTACTTGAACGTAACCTTGCTGAATGCAGGTTTGTCGATTGAGCAGAAGTCTTTGTCGAGGAACTTATAGTATCCCGTAATACCAATCATTGCCGCATTGTCGGTAGTATAGCTGAACTTAGGAATATAGATAGTCCAGCCATAACGCTTGGCATGATCGCGGAAAGCATTGCGCAGACCATTATTGGCCGAAACGCCACCAGCCACAGCCACATGCTTTATGCCAGTCTGCTTTACAGCAAGACGCAACTTCTTCATTAGAATATCAACAATAGTGTGCTCAAGACTTGCGGCAAGGTCGTTCTTGTGGTGCTCGATAAAGTCGGGATCGTCCTGAATCCACTTGCGTAAGCTGTAAAGGAATGAGGTCTTAAGTCCGCTGAAGCTATAATCCAAGCCTGGGATGTGTGGCTCGGCAAACTTATAGGCAAGCGGATTGCCCTGACGTGCCAAGCGGTCAATGATAGGACCACCAGGATAGCCAAGTCCCATAACCTTAGAGCACTTGTCAATTGCCTCGCCTGCAGCATCGTCGATAGTCTGTCCAAGCACCTCCATATCGTTGTAGGCATTAACCTTAACTATCTGCGAATTGCCACCCGACACAAGCAGACATATGAACGGGAACGGAGGCGTAGTGTCCTCGGGCTTCTCCTTAATGAAATGAGCCATGACATGGCCTTGCAAGTGGTTTACATCTATCATAGGAATGCCCAAGCTACGGGCAAATCCCTTGGTAAAGCTTACACCTACAAGCAACGAACCCATAAGACCCGGACCACGAGTAAAGGCCACAGCCGAAAGCTGCTCTTTGGTAATACCGGCACGCTTCAAGGCAGCGCTTACAACAGGTACGATGTTTTGCTGATGAGCACGCGATGCAAGTTCGGGCACTACGCCACCATATTCGAAGTGGACATCCTGCGAAGCTGTAACATTGCTAAGCAATATATTGTCGTTGAGCACCGCTGCGCTTGTATCGTCGCAGCTGCTCTCAATACCTAATATGTACATATTATATATAATATTAATAAGTCAATATCTCAACACCATGTTCGGTCATTACAAATGTGTGTTCCCACTGAGCGCTTGGTTTCTCGTCGCCAGTAATAACCTCCCATCCATACTCGTCGTCAGCATCGATAAACACCTTCCATGTGCCCATGTTTACCATAGGCTCAATAGTGAACACCATACCAGGAACAAGCAACATGCCTGTACCCTTATGACCATAGTGCATTACGTCTGGCTTCTCGTGGAACTTAAGGCCAACACCATGTCCGCAAAGGTCGCGCACAATACCATAATGATACTTGTCGGCGTGCTTCTGGATAGCATGACCAATATCGCCAACAAACGAATAAGGCTTGGCTGCCTCCATACCTATCTCCAAACATTCCTTGGCAACACGCACAAGCTGCTCCTTCTCGGGAGTGGTCTTGCCAATGATAAACATGCGCGAGGCATCGGCGTAATAGCCGTCAAGGATGGTTGTGAAGTCAACATTCACGATGTCGCCCTCCTCAAGAATATCCTCTTCCTTAGGAATGCCGTGGCACACAACCTCGTTGATACTTGTGCACACGCTCTTAGGAAAGCCCTCATAATTAAGGCAAGCCGGAATTGCACCATGCGATGTGCAATAATCATAACAAATCTGGTCGATTTCAAGAGTGCTCATACCGGCACGAATATGCTTGGCCACCTCGTCAAGCACACCAGTATTCACAACACCGCTGCGGCGAATACCTTCTATCTGTTCGGGAGTCTTGATAAGGTCGCGCGATGGCACCTCCTTACCCTTGTTTTCCCAGTACATTACTTTCTTGTCAAGTTCGGTAGGCTCCTGACCAGGAAGGCAGTGCCACACTCTCTTCTTTTTGAATACCATAATAAAGATATTATATTAAAACAGTTCCAATTTATTCTTTCTTGCCTCGTCGAGCGACGAGAGTTTACGCTGATGCGCCGCATATTCTTCGCGCAATCGTGCGTAGCGTTCCTTCAGTTCAGCCTCAAAGGCTTGGCGGTCGGCTGGGTTCATCAATCGCTGTGCAATCATAGGATTCTGCGCAGCATCCTTAACCCATACCACAATACCACTATATATAGGTGCAATCTTCAAGGCAACGTGCATCTCGGAAGTTGTAGCGCCGCCCACCATTATAGGCAGACGCAATCCAACCTTTTCAAATTCGGTAGCCACATGCACCATTTCCTCAAGACTCGGCGTTATCAGTCCACTAAGTCCTATCATGTCCACCTTTTCCTCAATAGCCTTCTTTACTATCTGTTCGGCAGGCACCATAACACCAAGGTCAATAACATCGTAGTTGTTGCACGACATCACAACATCAACAATATTCTTGCCTATGTCGTGTACATCGCCTTTAACAGTAGCCATCAGCACCTTTCCTGCAGCTGTAGAGCCTTCCTTCTTGTCTGCCTCGATATAAGGCTGAAGTATGGCAACAGCCTTCTTCATAGTGCGTGCGGTCTTTACCACTTGCGGAAGGAACATCTTGCCACAACCAAACAACTCGCCCACCCTATTCATGCCTTCCATCAGCGGACCTTCGATAATATCGACAGCCTTGGGATAAATATCGAGAGCCTCCTTAAGGTCTTCCTCCATATAGTCGCCTATGCCCTTCTGCAAAGCTGTGGCAAGACGCGACGCAACATCAGCGCTACGCCATTCGGGTTCGGCAGCTACAGGATTGGCGGCTCCATTGGTTGCAGTTCCATTCTTCAGAGCCTCTTGCTTTTGCTTTATATCGTCGGCAAGCTGGACAAGTCGCTCGGCAGCATCCTTCTTGCGGTTTAACACAACATCCTCGATAATCTCGAGTTGGTCGTCAGGAATGTCGCTGTAAGTAACCTTAGCGGCAGGATTGACAATACCAAAATCCATACCCTTGGCAATGGCATGATACAGGAAAACCGAGTGCATTGCCTCGCGTATGTAATTGTTGCCACGGAACGAGAACGATAGATTGCTTACACCTCCGCTGACATGAGCTCCAGGCAGATTGGTCTTTATCCAATCTACGGCACGTATAAAGTCGACAGCATAATTGTCGTGTTCCTCCATACCCGTAGCAATGGCAAGAACATTAGGGTCGAATATAATGTCGAGCGGGTTCATGCCCACCTTCTCTGTAAGCAATTTATAGGCACGGCTGGCTATCTCGATACGGCGCTCGTAGGTTGTGGCCTGGCCTTGCTCGTCAAAGCACATCACCACTACAGCAGCTCCGTAACGCATAACATCGCGCGCATGACTGAGGAAAACCTCTTCGCCCTCTTTAAGAGATATTGAATTGACAATGCACTTGCCCTGAACACATTGCAGCCCAGCTGTAATGACATCCCATTTAGAAGAGTCGATCATCACCGGCACCTTTGCAATATCAGGCTCAGAGGCAATGATATTAAGAAATGTAACCATCTCCTGGCGTGCATCTAACAGACCGTCGTCCATGTTTACGTCTATCACCAATGCACCATCGGCAACCTGCTTGCGTGCTATGCTTACAGCCTCGTCATAACTCTTCTCCTTTATAAGTCGCAAGAACTTGCGCGAGCCCGCAACATTGCATCGCTCGCCAACATTAACGAATCGCACATCGGGTGTAACGTCAAGCAATTCGAGTCCGCTAAGCCACATAGTCTGTGGCTTAGGCTGAGGCACATGCGGTTTGGCGTTTTCGACGATAGGCACATACTTGGCAATAAACTCGTCGGTAGTTCCGCAACATCCGCCAATGATATTGACAAGACCATCGTCCACAAAATCCTTAATCAGCGGAGCCATTGTCTCGGCAGTCTGGTCGTATTGTCCAAGACTGTTTGGAAGTCCGGCATTGGGATAAGCACTAATATAATAAGGTGCACGTCGGGCAAGCTCTTCAAGGAAAGGTTTCATCTGGTCGGCACCAAACGAGCAGTTGAGCCCTACAGAGAACAACGGATAACTGCTTACGCTTGCCAGCACAGCATCGAGAGTCTGTCCGCTGAGTGTGCGTCCGGCAAGGTCGCTCACGGTAATGCTTAGCATTATAGGCATCTGTCTGCCCGAACGTCGTTCCACCTCAATAGTGGCATCGATGGCCGCCTTTGCATTAAGAGTGTCGAAGACGGTCTCTATAAGTATTGCGTCGGCTCCGCCCTCCTCAAATGCGGCAATCTGCTCAAGATAGGCATCATACAATTGTGCATAGGTAATGTCACGAGTTGCAGGATTGCTTACATCCGGACTCATCGAGCACGTCTTATTGGTAGGACCGACAGAAGCAGCTACAAAACGTGGCTTTTCCTCTGTAGAGAATTCATCGGCAGCCTTGCGTGCAAGTTGCACACCAAGAAGAGCCATCTCGCGGGCAGATTCTTCAAGATGATAATCAGCCTGACTTATACGTTGCGAACTAAAGGTGTTGGTTGAAATAATATCCGCACCAGCACGCAAGTATTTGCGGTGAATATCGGTTATAACGTCAGGACGGGTGATGTTGAGCATGTCGTTGTTGCCCTTCATCATACCATGTGTCTTGCGGTAACGATAACCACGGAAGTCTTCCTCCTCAAGCTTGTACTGCTGAATCATAGTGCCCATGGCACCGTCGAGTATTAGTATCCTGTCTTTTGCGGCTTCTCTTAAAGTCTTTCCCATTTAATTCTTTTTACCAAATAATGACTATATTCTCCCTATGCACCTGTATCAATTTAATAGTGCTTCATAGCCCTATCCATTTCACGACGGTCTTCTTTCTCTTTCAGCGTCTGTCGCTTGTCATACTCTTTCTTGCCTCGGCACAGAGCAATGTCTACCTTGGCACGTCCATGCTCGTCAATAAACACAAGCGTAGGCACAATGGTGTAGCCAGGCTGCTTGGTTGCATTCTCAAGCTTGTAAATCTCACGTTTAGTAAGCAGCAACTTACGGTCGCGGCGTGCCTCGTGGTTGCTGAACGAACCATAGAAGTAGGGCGAGATATTCATACCCTTAACCCACACCTCATGGTTGTTGATATAACAGAATGTATCGACAAGACTTGCCTTGCCCAAACGTATCGACTTGATCTCTGTGCCCGTAAGCACAATGCCAGCCGTGTAGGTCTCGACAAAGAAGTACTCGAACGAAGCCTTCTTGTTTTTTATGCTTACCGGACTTTTCTTTCTTTTAAGTTCCTGTTCCTTGTTCATCTTATTGTTCTCCCTAATCTTCTATAACAACAAAATCGTCGATATGCTCGTCCACATAGTGTGCCACTTCGGCAGTCCAAGCCTCTTCGTTCTCGACAAACTCGTCGTCATAGTCGTCAAACTCGGGATATTGCTCGAACATTGCCATAAACTCCTCGTCCGAGCAGTTGCGCTGTATTTTGCCTCCATACTCCTTGTAGAGCTTACGCACAGAAAAGAGCATCTTGGCAAGATCGCGCAAACCCCAGTCGCGCAACACCTTTGCAAACGGGTTATCAAAGATAAAACCTCCACAACCGTTGTATATCAATTGGACAAATCCGCCGTCCATAACCTCCTCATGCAGAATGTCATAGGCAAGCAGCGTTATTTGCGACACGCTCAACTGCTGCATGTTGTCAGCATTAAGCTCGCCGCCAATAGCCTCCTTCGTAGCGTCTATAAACACCCGAAGAAAAGAATCCATATCTTGCATCGCTGCCTCACGTAGTGCAGCGTCTTTAACCTTTACCTGTATCATAATCTGCAAAGTTAGTGCAAATCGAAGACAATACAAAATAAAATGCTTTTTATTTTTATTGTTGATACTAAGCCTATCTTTGCAAATTAACTTTGCATGGTGCAGATAATATATGCGTGCGGTTTCGACCTAAGGCTAAAAGCATCTATGCTTGCTATCAAATGCATCTATGCTTGCTATCAAATGCATATATGCTTGCTATCAAATGCATATATGCTTGCTATCAAATGCATATATGCTTGCTGTCAAATGCATATATGCTTACTGTAAAAACCATAATTGAATGTAGAGATATGGCTGTAGCATCACTAAAAACGAAGAATAAACCTTTTTTATTTTATTATGTCCTTTCTCATTTATTTGTTGTACCTTTGCACGAAACATATTAAAAAGAAATGGAAAATAAAACTAACAAGCTCATAGCAGCTCACTATCAGCTCTTCACCATCAACGACAACGGAGAGCGTAAACTTGTAGAAGAAACTTCTCAGGAGCAACCATTTGTGTTCATCACTGGCTTTGGTGCCGCTCTCGACGCACTTGAAGAGAAGCTTCAAGATTTGGAACGTGGTGCCAAATTCGACTTTGAACTTGATAAGGCCCAGGCTTTCGGCGAATACGAGCCAAAGAGAGTTATCGATCTCAACAAGGAGATGTTCTGTATAGACGGACACTTTGACAGCAAAAATATTTTCAAGGGAGCTCAAATTCCTTTGAAGAACGAAGACGGCAACTTCTTTATCGCTACTGTTCTCGAGATTGGCGACTCAAAAGTTAAGGTCGACCTCAATCATCCTCTTGCAGGAAACCGTCTAAACTTCAAAGGCTACATTATCGAGAACCGCGAAGCTACAAAAGAAGAGATACAGACCATGCTAAACCATCTCAATGGTGGCGGATGTGGCGGCCACTGTGGTGGTGATTGCGGCGGATGCGAAGGCGGTTGCGACAACCATAGCCACGAAGGTGGATGCGGCCACCATGAACATGGCAACGACAAAGGTTGCTGTGGCGGACACTGCCACTAATATATACTTGAATTAATGCCCACACTCTAACTCGTCAACTAATTAATAATGAGAAATACCTTCGGAAACCTTTTCACCCTGACAACGTTTGGCGAAAGCCATGGGCCTGCAGTGGGTGGCGTTGTAGACGGAATGCCTGCTGGCATTGACATCGATATGGAGTTTATACAAAACGAGCTCAACAGACGACGTCCTGGACAAAGCAAGATTACTACATCACGCAACGAGGCCGACAAGGTTGAATTGCTTAGCGGTGTGTTTGAGGGCAAGTCTACAGGATGCCCTATTGGGTTTGTTGTGCACAACACAAACCAGCATTCCAACGACTACAACAATATGCGCGACTTGTTTCGTCCATCGCATGCCGACTTTACTTACACAAGCAAATACGGCATACGCGACCATCGTGGTGGCGGACGCTCATCGGCTCGCATTACAATTAGCCGCTGCGTGGGTGGCGCTCTTGCCAAGCTTGTACTTAGACAACTGGGCGTAAGCATTACTGCATACACATCGCAAGTAGGCAACATCGAGGTTAGCCGCGACTACTCTACTCTCGACTTTGCAGAGATTGAGCGTAATCCGGTACGCTGCCCCGACCCTGAGAAAGCTCGACTAATGGAAGAGCTTATTTCTGATGTAAAAAAGGATGGCGACACTATTGGCGGAATCATAACTTGCGTTGTTAAGGGTTGTCCAGTAGGTGTTGGCGAGCCAGAGTTTGGCAAACTGCACGCTATGCTCGGAGCTTCTATGCTCGGCATTAATGCTGCAAAGGGTTTTGAGTATGGCGAAGGTTTTGATTGTGTCAATTCACGCGGCAGCAAACAGAACGATGTCTTCTATTCGGAGAATGGCAAAGTATGCACTCGCACCAATCACAGCGGAGGCATTCAAGGTGGCATAAGCAATGGTGAGGACATCTACTTCCGTACCGCCTTCAAGCCAGTGGCAACCATCTTGCAAGAACAACAAACTATAGACAAGGAAGGTAATGCCACTACGTTCTGTGCACAAGGACGACACGACCCATGTGTGTTGCCACGTGCAGTTCCTATAGTGGAAGCCATGACGGCTATGACTATATTGGATTATATTATGGTGAACAATGGCACATCTTTGCGATTTTAACGAACATTATGACAATTATCCATTTCATTAGGTAAAATTTATATCTATATATTGGGTAGTTTAAACAATTATCATTAACTTTGCAAGTGATAATTAGGGACTCGTGAGAGCCTCGAATTAGCTTAGTTAAGTCTAGTTTAGTTTTTGTGTTGGTTGTGGGCAGTCAATTGGCTGCCCACAATTTTTTTTGTATACACCACAACAATACGAGTAACAAAGTAAAAAAAAAGTATCAAACAAGATAAAGGGTGTGCTCAAACGCGCTGTAAGCTGTTTGAACACACCCTCTGTTTTCTATCATAATATTACAGAAAAGCAAATTTATCTACGCTTGCCTCCTGACTTCGTCATTGCGTCACCCAAAAATCTTCATCAAAGAGTTTGGCGATTT
>ERZ1034973.357-NODE-357-length-33218-cov-35.990200_pt1 | contig 33218 bp, 24 predicted proteins | sample MGYA00520686_ERZ1034973 | MGnify/ENA primary metagenome ERZ1034973 (study PRJEB33766, sample SAMN09781775) | gut metagenome | biome: gut microbiome | host: Homo sapiens | place: Madagascar | study: EMG produced TPA metagenomics assembly of the PRJNA485056 data...
GTTTTGAAGAATGAAACATGAAACTAAAAATGAAACATTAAAGTCGTATGTTTCACTTTTCGAAATGATTGATATTCAATTACTTTATAACAAAAAATGAAACATGAAAGATAAATCAAAAGTTCTGAAAATGTATGGATATTATGTGAGATAATTTGCAGTTTATCGGTCCTTATCTACTCACGTTTTTAGAGAAAACTTGAGTATAAATTTTTATTGTGTCTCTGCTTGTAAGGTTGGTTCATTCGCTCTTGTACTTTATTCTAAATTTGTATTGCTGTATCAATATATAGTTGGTGCGTGGTGATAGATATTGATTGTAGTTGCTAATTTATTAATTAGAATAGAGTGTATAGGTTAACGATGCTTTAATTAAAATGCTTTTTCGGCTTGAGGGGTTGGCGTGACTATGACTTTTTGTATCTTTGCGCCATATACATACGAAGGTGATACGTGTGGTATGGTGCAAATAGATATTGGAAACTGCTCGTATAAGTGCGCATGCTTCGTGTGTTTGACCGATTACATTAATAATGAAATGAAAGGTGTGAAAACACCAACTTAACAACGAAGATTAAGCAATGAAAAGAATATTTTTTACGTTATTGCTGTTGTTTAGTGTACTCTGTGGTGCTAAGGCAATGGATTATGAAGAAGCTCGAGATAGAGCATGGTTCTTAACTGATAAGATGGCTTATGAGTTAAATTTGACACCAGACCAATGCGAACGTGCTTATCAGATAAATCTGGACTATTTGATGAGTGTACGTACCGCTTCTGATTGCGTAGGAGAGTATTGGCGTTTCCGTGATGTAGATTTACGCTGCATATTGTTCGATTGGCAATATAACTTGTATCGCACGCTTGACTACTTCTTCCGTCCTTTGCGCTGGTATGAGGCTCGTTGGTATTACCCTATGTTTGATCACTATCGTTATGGCTATTACTATTTCAATCGACCAACAGTGTATGTGAGCTATCGCGGAGGTATGTGGGCACGTCGTGGACATAACGCACTAAGTCCGTATCTTGCAATGCGTCCTAATCATGGGGTCGGAATGCGCGACCAGTATAAGCGGGGTTGGGTAGGCGGAAATCCTTCACCACGTCCGCTGCAACCTAATAATGGTTTCCGTTCCGATGTTTCCAATAAAGGCAATGGACGCCCCGAAGGTCGTCCTAGGTCTAATAATGGCAGTACTCCTAATAATAGAGGTAATAATAGAGGTCCGTTTGAAGGAAGTCGTCCATCTACATCGCGTGGCGACTTTGGTGGAAGAGGAGGTAATAACCGACAGGGACATAATAATACTCAGTCAGGCGGTTTCCGTGATGGGTATACTAATTACCGTCAGACGGGAAATGGTGGTAGTGTAGGTAATAGCCGAGGCTCGGTATCTCCTACTAATACACGAGGCACTGGAAATACAACAAGGTCAACCTCACGCTCTGGAAGAGTTTTTGGCGGTAGATAATATAACGTTAAGGGTGTTCTATAAAGGAGTTTCCTTTTTAGAATGCCCTTGATTGTTGTGTGAGGAGTAAGTCAAACTCTTTGTTGAGAGCTTTAAAACAAAATTTAATAACTCTGTAACAAAAAGTAAAAAGCTACTTGCTTAAATGCGTTAAAAAGCATACCTTTGCACACAAATTGGAAGTTGCATTATGAAACTGATATTAATGACCACTCCGTACTTCTTCGTAGAGGAACATCAAATAATTAATGCTCTCTTTGATGAAGGACTCGAAATACTACATTTGCGTAAGCCAGAAACGGAGCCTGTCTATTCAGAACGTTTGCTTACACTTATAGATGAAAGTTATCGTAAGCGCATTGTGGTGCATGACCATTTTTATTTAAAGAATGAATATAACCTAAAGGGCATACACTTAAATCAGCGTAACCCAGAGTTGCCGCCTAAGTATAAGGGACACCTATCGTGTTCGTGTCGTACAGAGCAGGAAGTGACTCAGCATAAGAAAGCTTGTGATTATGTATTTCTATCGCCTTTGTTTGATACATCGACGGGTGAACTCACAACGGATTTAAGCCCAAGTAAACTTCGAGATATGGCGCGTCGAAAGGTGATTGATCGCAAGGTTATGGCTTTTGGTGGTGTAGGTCTAAATAATGTGTCGAGCCTAAAGGATTATGGTTTTGGCGGAGTTGTAATATTGGGCGATATATGGAATCGCTTCAGTATTCACAGTACACAAGACTTTAAGGACCTTATTCAACACTTTCGCAAGTTACGCAAGGCGGTAGAGTAATGCTTGTTATGCCTTGGCGTGGCGAATATTCGTCAAATTGTTGTCTAAGGCTGATGCTTAGTAATATCATTGAACACCTTTAATAACAATCACATATACAAAAACAATGAACAACAACTCTTTTATGGTCTTTTCGGGAACAGCATCTCGATATTTGGCTGAAAAGATTTGTGAGGAACTTAGCTGCCCGCTGGGAAACCTCACGGTAACAAAATTTGCTGACGGCGAATTTGAAGTTTGCTACGAAGAGAGTATCCGTGGTCGTGATGTATTCCTGGTACAGAGCACCTTCCCCAATTCAGACAATTTGATGGAACTGCTCCTTATGGTTGACGCTGCTAAGCGTGCTTCAGCTCGTAGCATTTGTGCTGTAGTTCCTTATTTTGGTTGGGCACGCCAAGACCGCAAGAGCAAACCTCGTGTAAGTATTGGCGCAAAGCTTGTTGCTGACCTTTTGAGCGTAGCAGGTATCGATCGTTTGATGACGATGGACCTTCATGCTGATCAAGAGCAGGGCTTCTTTGACGTGCCAGTTGATCACCTCTATGCTTCAACTGTTATGTTGCCATACATTAAGAGCTTGAATTTGAAGAACCTTTGCATTGCTTCACCTGACGTAGGTGGTTCAAAGCGTGCCGCTTCTTATGCTAAGTATCTTGACTGTCCTATGGTGCTTTGCAATAAGAGCCGTAAAAAGGCTAATGAAGTAGCAGATATGCAGATCATAGGCGACGTAGAAGGTATGGACGTTGTATTGGTTGACGATATTGTTGATACAGCTGGTACAATTACGAAGGCTGCTGATTTAATCATGTCGCGTGGTGCGAATAGCGTTCGTGCAATTGCAAGCCACTGCATCATGTCAGGTCCTGCTGATGAGCGCGTTGCTGCTTCAGCACTGAAGGAAATGGTGTTTACTGATAGTATTCCTTATCGTGGTACTTGTGATAAGGTAAAGGAACTCTCTGTAAGCGGTATGTTGGCTGAAACGATTCGTCGCGTAATGGAGAATGAGAGCATTTCTTCTCAGTATCTTATTTAATTTGTTACTTTAATTAAATCAGATAAAAAGGCTTAATAATCAGCGTTGAACTGATTATTAAGCCTTTCCTATTTATCTTGTATTTTGTGTGTCTAATTTGTGGCAATTGTGTCGTGCCTCTTGTTGTATCGTTCGCCTTCAGCGCCATAATTTGAATTTATATTTTTGTAAATAAAATTTGGTGGGTTCAAACTAATATACTACATTTGCATACAGAAAATGCGGTAGTAGCTCAGTTGGTAGAGCATGAGCTTCCCAAGCTCAGGGTCGCGGGTTCGAGCCCCGTTTACCGCTCTGTTAAAACGTTAGAACCAACTTTTTAAAAAATAGCGTTATGGCTGTAGTGTTATTAGCAATTATGCTTGTCGGCCTTTTGTTGATTGCAACAGAATCAGTTAATCACATTAACAAAGCTGCTGTTGCAATGTTTTTTGGCGTTACATGTTGGTTAATCTATATTGCTTATGGTTCGGACTTTGTGCAGTCGATACATGCGACTGATTATGCTGCCTTTCTCCAAAAGAATGCTCAGAACTCTTTGTCTATTAAGCAATTTATAGCTTCCTCTCTCTTCTTTAAGTACATCGTTCAAAGTGCCAATATCGTATTGTTTCTGTTGGCTACTACTTGTATCGTTGAGGTACTCCATAATAATGGTTGCTTTGACTTTTTAGCAGAATGGATCAAAACACGTCGTCCGCGTAAGTTGTTGTGGACATTGGCCTTTTTTACTTTTATCGTCTCGGCTAATTTGGACAATTTGGCTACGGTTGTGTTGCTCTTGTCAATTATTCACCCCCTATTGCAAAGTGAGAAGCAAAGGCGCATTTATGGTGCAGTGATTATATTAGCTGCCAATTGCGGTGGGGCTATTACGGTGATTGGCGACATGACGAGCCTTAAACTTTGGAATGAAGGTTTAGTGACTCCTTCTACTTATTTTCTAACTCTTTTGCTTCCTATTTGTGCGGCATTAGTTACAATGTTATTGTTGCTAATGCGTAATTTACCTACTCGCGTGGAGTTTGCATTAGACAGACTTCCATACAGAGGAGACGATACGTTGTTAACACGTCCGCAGCGTTTGTTGATGCTCTTTGTAGGTATTGGTGGGCTTTGGTTTATTCCAAGTTTTCATCGCATCACATTGTTGCCACCTTTTGTCGGGGCTTTGTGTGTGTTAGCACTTCTATGGATGGTCAATGAGTTGTGCAATCGCCAATTATTGGGAAGTGATAAGATGGTATTGCGTCGTTTGCCAATGGCCCTGCAGTATGCTAATTTGCAGAATTTGCTTTACTTCGTAGGCTTGACCTTGATGTTTGGCGCCGTAGCTGAAACGGGCTTGTTGCGACAACTCTATGATTGGCTGACAAGGAGTGAAGGCAATATTTATTTTATAGGTATATTAAGTACAGTTTTCGCTGCGCTATTTGGTAACGTACCGACACTATTAGGTGGAGTAGAGGTGTTTCATCAAAGTAATGTGGTACACTTTGCAGAGCTAATAGGAACGAATGGTTACTTTTGGCCATTGTTGAGTTATACGACGGCAATGGGGGGCTCGATGCTGCTTACAAGTAGTATTGCTGGTGTGTTATTGATGCGCATGGAGGATATAAGCTATGCTTGGTATCTAAAATATGTAGCGCCAAAGGTGTTGGCAGGCTTCTGTGTCGGTTTTGTGCTGCTGATACTGATAATCCAAGGTGTTATTTGGATTAATCAAGTATAGTCTTTTTGTTCGTATATGTTTGGGCAAAATGTTTATGAAAAGAATTTCAAAGATTATAATATAATGGGTAAAATAAGATGTGTGGGCGTGCTCACCTCTGGAGGTGATGCGCCTGGCATGAATGCTGCCATTCGTGCTGTGACTCGTAGCGGAATATGCAATGGCTATAAGGTTAAAGGTATTTATCGTGGTTATGATGGTTTAATTCATGACGAGGTAAAGCCTTTTACGACTGAAGACGTAAGTAACATTATTCAAACGGGCGGTACAATATTGCGCACAGCACGCTCGAAGGAGTTTGAAACAGCTGCTGGTCGTAAGATGGCTTATGAAACGCTTCGTAAGGAATCAATTGACGCACTGATTGTAATTGGTGGTAATGGCTCGTTAACGGGTGCCATGAAATTGGCTGAGGAGTATGACTTCCCTTGCATTGGACTGCCAGGTACGATTGATAACGACTTGTATGGTACTGATAGCACGATAGGCTATGACACAACGCTCAACACGATTACGCAGTGCGTTGATAAGATACGTGATACTGCGACTTCGCATGAGCGCATCTTCTTTGTTGAGGTAATGGGACGCGATGCAGGCTTTTTAGCTCAGAATAGTGCGATTGCTGCTGGTGCTGAGGCTGCGATTATTCCTGAAGATACTACGGGTAGCGATCAGTTGATTGAATTTATGGAACGTGGTATTCGTAAGAGTAAGAAGAGTTGTATCGTGATTGTAAGCGAAAGTCCGAAGTGTGGTGCGATGTATTATGCAGAACGCGTAAATAAGGAGTATCCAAACTTTGACGTTCGTGTATCAATTCTTGGTCATTTACAGCGTGGTGGTAGCCCTTCTGCTCGTGACCGTATATTGGCTTCACAAGTGGGGGTCGGTGCGATCGAAGCCTTGGTGCAAGGCCAACGCAATGTGATGGTAGGCGTGCGCAATAATGAAGTCGTGTACGTTCCATTCGTCGATGCTATTGGCAAGCGAAAGGTAATGGATAAGAAACTGATTAAAGTGCTTGACGAACTTAGCATTTAGTTCTTTCGTGTGCAAGTTAGGAATACAAAGTTGGCAAGTAAAGGTGTGTGCACTTTTACTTGTCAGCTTTTTATTTGTGACTAATCGTTCGATTAAAACAAAGAAAACAAAAAGTCTGAAATAAAAAAGACTATTATGCAATCAACTGATACTGGAATGAAGCTGGATCAGATACTATCATTGTTGTCACTTACATTTGCAGCGTTTATTTTCAATACTTCAGAGTTTATTCCTATAGGACTTTTGACTGATATTCGTAATGACTTTGGACTGACGGAGCAGTCGGTAGGTATGCTTATATCTATTTATGCATGGGCCGTTATGTTGCTCTCACTTCCTTTGATGCTTATGGTGTCGAAACTGGAAATGAAGCGCTTGATGTTGGGCCTGTTGGCTTTTTTTACGATATTTCAAGTTACGTCTTTCTTATCAACAAGTTTTACGATGTTGGTGCTATCGCGTGTAGGTGTTGCGTGTACACATGCTATCTTTTGGTCGATTGTGTCGCCTATGGCTGTTCGTATAGTTCCCGATCGATTTCGTTCTGTGGCTTTGAGTATGGTTGTGACAGGGTCTTCTGTTGCAATGATATTAGGTATGCCTTTGGGCAGAATTATAGGTCTACATGTTGGTTGGCGAATGACGTTTCTAAGTATTGGTGCTTTTTCAGCTTTAACGCTTCTATATTCATTCTTTAAACTTCCTTTGTTGCCAAGTCGTGGTGGCTTTTCTCCTCGCAAGTTGCCCGAACTGCTTCGTAGCAAAGGGGTGGTTGGACTTTATATATTCACGTTGCTTGTATCTACAGCTTATTATGTTAGTTATAGTTATATAGAACCTTTCTTGTCGCAGGTGGCTCAGATGCCCAGTAGCATGATTACGACTACGTTGATAGTATTTGGGGCAGCAGGCTTTGTTGGCAGTTTGTTCTTCTCAATGTGCTATAATCGCAATCGCTGCATCTTTATTTCAGCCGTGGTGCTTTTAATGACATTCTGCTTGGTGTTGCTTACTCCTCTGTCATCAAGTGTATACTTGCTAATGCTTTTGTGTGCAGTGTGGGGAATGGCAGCGACGGCCTATAATGTAGCGATGCAGTCAAATATTATCCTAATCACATCAGCTGAGAGTACGTCTGTAGCCATGTCAATATTCTCGGGTATCTTTAATCTCGGTATAGGTTGTGGCGCCTTTGCTGGTGGTGCTATTTGTGAACACGCCTCTATTCGCTACATTGGCTATGCAGGTGCAATATTGGCCTTTATAGCTTGGGGGTATTGGCAGCTACGATTAGGAAAACGTGTGTAATTGCGGTGCCGCTTATGAGAGAAAGTTGATGCGATTGGCAAACAATAAGCTTATTGAAGTTGCTTGAAGAGTTTAGCATTTAATTCATATTGAAATAAAAAGGAAGTTGACAAGTATATACGTATATATGCACGTTATGCTTGCCAACTTTCATTTTTTGTAATTGTTTTTTATTCGACTATTCCAACTTTTTCACTTTTAGTCTTTTTGCTTGTTTTGCGATACTTGCGACGGAATAGATCACTCATGCGTGTAAACTCTCGTTGTAATAGGATGCCAACTCCTTGCGTGGTGAGCGATGATTTTGTAAAGTATCGGTCGTTGGTTTCGCTATAGGCGCGTAAACTGATGCTACCGCGTGGTGTGAGCAAATAACGTATGTCGAAATCGCCGATAAAGTTTGAGGTGTAGTAGGGATTGTCGCGATAGCCAAAGTTGCCGTTGATTAATAGACGATCGTTGAAAAGGCGTCCTTGAAGCAAACCATCTACTTCGAGAGAATTCCAACCATCAGTTCCTGGCGTAAAGTTGGTACCAAATGACCACTTTGATTGGTTGCCAAGCATGGACGAAATAGCGGAGTTAAGTTGTCCTGTAATGGTGGTAGAAAGAAAAGATCGCATGGCAGCAGATGACTGTTGCGAGGACGTAGAAGTTACGTTATTGATGCCTTGACTTGTTGTCATAAAACGTCCAATTCCTAACAGATACATGGCTTGGCGACTCATATCTTCCTCGGTAGAAATAAGTTGTCGAACCATATGTTTTTCGTCCTCGGAGATGTTGTGTAGGTCGAGGTCGAAGTTTACTTGTGGTGAATGTGCTTTCCCGCCAATATTAAGTATGCAATCAGCGCGCACTGTCTTATTGGAAAAGCCTGCTCCATAGTTTAAGTCGTTAAGTGATACACCGTTGACTGTGTATAGTGCTTTTAGTGCAAGGTCGGCATATAAGGGGTCGCCTGCAAATGTAATGGAACTGCCAGGCTGTAGTGTCAGGCTCTTGCGTATGATATCTTGTATGCTAATATTATATTCACCGCGACTAAGCGTGTAACGTCCATATAGGTTGAAACCTCCTTTGTTGTGCCATGTGGCACGTAGGGCGCCTTGACCGTAAGCGGTAATGGCATCGTCTGATCGTTCGTCAGTGATAATGCGAATTTGCGCTTGCGGAGTCATGTTGATGTTAAAGTTGAGCAGCATATCAGTACCAGGGTCATCCTTGTCGGATGAGGCAACAACTTCAGCAACGGAAGAACGATCGGCAGGAGTATTATATGCAGTTTGCTGTTCGTTATTTATGGCATGAAAGCGTATCATGTGGTCGTCCTTTGATAGTGCAGATTGTGTGCCTAAGTTATAGACGAACAGAGTAGGAGCATTGGGTGTTAGTGCTATATTGGCCACAAAGTGATTGGGCCAACCTTGTAGATGTACATTTCCACTGCCTATGGTTGTGCTATAAAAGGGTAAGTTAGGCTGTTGAGGCTGGTCGTAGCAAAGAAGGTGATCAGCGGTAATGTCAAAATCGTAGTTTAACTTCTTTAGGTGTGTGTGGCGTAGTTCGCCATTTGCTATTCCTTTTCCTCCTTTCTTATCGGTGAGCGTAAAGTTTTTAAAAGCAAATTTACCTGTTGACATGGTGACGTTGCCGTCTTTTACTTCATAGTCTACGCATGTAGCTAAGACACGCGCTTTGCAGTTGGCCTTGACTTCTCCCTTAAAATCTAACTGCTTAAAGGGACCATATAGACACACGTTGCCTGTAGCATTACCTGTAAAGTCGCCGAATATGCCGTCAATGTAACGCTTTAAGAAATCGAGGCGGGTGTGGTTTGCTGCAATATCAAGATTTAGTCCTTTTTCAGCTAATGAAACGTAGCCTTGCACATTGGTGCCGTAATTGGGGGTGTTAGGCAACTTCATGTCTGCATCAATGTTGATTCGGTTTTCTTCTTTATTCCAATTGGCTTTGATGTCTGCTGCTCCCATTAATCCATTATTGAATGTAAAGTCAGGAATGAGTAGGTGGGCATGCAGTTGGGGGGTGTTCCCTTTTTGTGTAAAGATAGCTTGTCCTGTTGCTTTGCCTCCAAATGAAACGGCATCGAAGTTGATCAAACCAAGTATATAGTCTATGTCGAGGTCGTGCAGTTGTGCTACAATTGAGTCGTTCTTGTTGGGAGCAATTTCACCATCAATTTGTAGTGATTGGTTGTTGTGACTTAGTTTTACTCCTGAGAAAGCTAAGTGGCGATTGATGTATGAGAGCTGGCCAGAAGCAATATTCCATGTTGTATCTGCTAAAGCAAATTGTGTAGGACGTATGTGCATGTTGAAGTTTACCCCATGCTTAGTAGGGTAAAATTGTGTAATGCTCTCAAACGTTCCATTGTAGTCTCGTTCGTTGACCCCATTCCAGGCTAATTGAGTGGTTAATTTCCCATTAGCAGTGGATAGATCGGCTGCAATGCTATATTCTCGTCCCGAAAGTTTTTTATGTGCTTGAATAAGGCAATGGTATAGGCTATCTGTTCCGCTGAGGTAAATGCTGGGACGTGTAAAACTCTGTCCAACAACATCGATTTGATTGGCAAAGACAGAGAGAGAGGTGCGTCCACTTCCTGCATTAACCGTCCCCTGTACGTGTAGTCCCTCTTGAACGGAAACGTTTATTCCGAATAGCTTTTCAAATGCTTCTGATTGTTTTAAGTGGGCGTTGATGTTCCACTCTTCATCTTTAGCAGCCATTTGTTGGGGTCGGGGCATTAGTCCTGGTAGGCATTTGTTGATGATACACTGTATGCCGTTTTGTATTTTTTTAGGAGTTAGCTGCCCTGTAATTTTAGCGTCAATAAAGTCGCTATTAATGCTGAACTGCTGTTTGTTATTAGAGCAATTGTAAAGCGAGGCTTGCAATTGTTGTAGGTTGTAGTTGCCATGTGGTCCGTCTGTAATGTTAAACTGCTTTAGTTCTACTTCGCCATGTGGCATATTGGTTGAGAGTTGTGATAGGTTGGCTTGAATATTTCCACTATAAATTGCTTTTGCAAAAGCATTGTTAATTCCCAATATTTTTGCGTCAAAGCGTTGTACATTAGCACTTAATTTTATCTGATTTATTTTTTTGTTTTTGAGGGATAGTTTTGTACTTAATTCAAGGTTAGCGATAGGGTCGCTACTATTGATGTTAGCTAGTATGTTGTCCTTTGAATAGCACACCCGATAGTTTATTGGGAGAACTGTATGGCTATTATATTGCATAGAAGTAATGCTACCATCGCATAGAATAATAGGCTTCATCTTATGGGTGAGATTGGCCTGAATGTGAGTGTCGGTAGTTATTTGTGTGGGGAGTTTGGTGTTGTTTAGTATATGGTCAAGCTGTAATTGCGAGAGATGAATATTCGCATTGATTATACGCTCCCGTAATTGTGCATCGGCCGCAATGCTACCTACCTCCGAATGCAGAAAAACAGAGGCTGTACTTATATTGCGTGAGAAATTGTAGAAGGTATTTCCACTAGCATCAATATTACCCACACGTTGTAGGAGATTTACTAATTGCTGATTTTGTGGGATAAATGAGGTAGCAAAGAGTTGCGTAAGGCAACTCTTTGCTTGTAATTGTTTTAAGCTAAGATGAAGAGCCTCTATTTGTTTCGCTTTACGTTGTAATGTAGCATTGGCCTTAATCAACAAGGTATGTTCCGTATTGGTAAGTGTTAGTTGATTAAGTTGAAACTTATCGGGAGTGAGTAAAAGAGTAGTTGAAAGTTGAAGTGTTTGGTCGAATTGGCGTGGTAACTTTAAGAGTGGACGTATGTCGGAAGTACCTATCTGTAGATTATCAATTGTTGCTCCAATGCGTAGGGTAGGGAGTAATTGGTCGAAGCCTTTTCGAATATCGTATGTCGCAATGAGGTCACTTTGAGATATGCGTGTGTGTGGCATTTCAAAGCGAAAGTCTTCAATGTGTGCTGTGGTTCGACTTGCATTTAGCTTGAAGCGTAGTTTTTTGAGGCACAATCCGGACTGCTCGTTGAATGATAAAGAACGAATGCGAAGACTTAGACTATCAGATTTAATGCTTTTTAGGCTAATATTAGCGTTTAGCTGATTGACAGATAGGTGGGAAGGGTCTAGCTGATTTGCGTGATGGGGCTTATACCATTCATTATATTTTATTGCTACTCGTCGTAAGATGATTGAGTTGATGCGTAGATTAAGTGTGGACTCTTTCTTAGTGTCTTTACTAGTAAAGGCATCAAGCAAGAACTGATAGTTGGCTGCACTATCAGCACGTTGTTTGTATAGATTGATATCGGTGTCGATGAGTGAAACAGTGCGTAGTGAAAGTTGCTCTTTGAACAAGGAACGTAGTTCAATCTTAGCGGTTGCAATTTGTGCTTTGATAAGTTTGTTTCCTTGTTTGTCTTTAATACAGATGTCGTTGATTATTATTCGATTAAATAAGCCTATTCCAATTTTACCTATAGAAACATTGGTGTGTAGTGTCTGGCTCAGTTCTGTAGCAACAATTTGAGTAAGTATGCGTTCTGTTGGTCCAAAGTTGAGTATTGCCAACAATAATATGTATGCCCCGATGATGGTGCATACTATACAACGTAAAATATTATGTAGTCTTTTTGCTTTCAATGTTGTGCAAAATTATACAAAAGGTTCGGCAGTACAAAGCAAAAGTGCACTTTTTGCTATGTGACAGTGCTTGTGTTGCCGCTTCTTTGTGTCAAGCAAACATTGTTGGCTGTGTGAAGAAAAAATACTTTTCCCTTTTTATTGCGCTCGCCTTGCACTATCTTTGCAGTTTGATTATGCAACACTTCGATTTACAATCAAAATATCAGCCTACTGGTGATCAACCTGAGGCCATAAAGGAATTGACGGCAGGGGTATTGTCTAACACTCCTGCTCAAGTGCTTTTGGGCGTAACGGGTTCAGGCAAAACGTTCACGATAGCTAATGTTATAAAGAATGTAAATAAGCCTACGCTCGTATTAAGTCACAATAAGACGTTAGCTGCACAATTGTATACAGAATTTAAAGGATTCTTTCCCAATAATGCAGTAGAATATTACGTTTCGTATTATGATTACTATCAGCCAGAGGCTTATATTGCGTCAACTGATACTTACATTGAAAAAGATTTGGCAATAAATGAAGATATTGACAAACTTCGTTTGGCGGCTACTTCGGCTTTGCTTTCTGGTAGAAAGGATGTAGTTGTCGTATCGTCTGTTTCGTGTATATATGGTATGGGTAATCCAGCTGCTTTTTATGAGAATGTAATAGATCTAAAGGTCGGACGGACGTTGTCATTAAATAGCTTACTTAATCAGTTGGTAAGCAGTTTGTATACCCGTAATGATGTTGCACCCAAGGCGGGTAACTTTCGTGTTAAAGGCGATACTGTTGACATTTATTTGGCTTATTCGGATGACCTCATTCGTGTGTGCTTTTGGGACGAAGAGATTGATAGTATAGAAGAGGTCGATGCTTTATCAGGCGTTCGGCTTAATACGTATGAGGAATATAAGGTATATCCAGCCAATCTTTTTCTTACATCAAAAGAAACACAGGAAATAGCTATACGCAAGATACAGGAAGACCTTATGACTCAAGTGCAGCTCTTCGAAGATATGGGGAAGACACTTGAAGCAAAGAGACTGAAAGAACGCGTAGAATATGATATCGAAATGATACGCGAATTAGGACATTGCGCGGGCATAGAGAACTATTCACGCTATTTTGACGGACGTGAACCCAATACGCGTCCTTTCTGTCTACTCGATTTCTTCCCAAATGACTTTTTAATTGTTATAGATGAGAGTCATGTAACCATACCACAAATACGAGCTATGTATGGTGGTGACCGTTCGCGTAAGGAGTCACTTGTCAACTATGGCTTTCGACTTCCTGCAGCAATGGATAATAGACCACTAAAATTTGAAGAGTTCCATGAGTTGGCGAAGCAAGTAATTTATATTAGTGCAACGCCTGCTGATTATGAATTAGCAGAGAGCGAAGGCGTTGTTGTTGACCAGGTTATTCGTCCTACGGGATTATTAGACCCTATTATTGAAGTGCGCGATACGGATTATCCTGTAGACGACCTTATGGAAGAAATTCGTAAGGCAAAGGAACGTGAGGAACGTGTGTTAGTTACAACGCTTACTAAGCGAATGGCAGAGGAACTTACTGAGTACTTGCTTAAAAATGACATTAATACGGCATATATACATAGTGATGTTGATACATTGGAACGCGTACAGATAATGGAAGATCTGCGTCGTGGTGTATATGATGTTCTTATAGGTGTTAACCTCCTTCGTGAGGGACTTGATTTACCAGAGGTAGCCTTAGTTGCTATCCTTGATGCTGATAAGGAAGGCTTTTTGCGCTCTGCTCGTTCACTAACACAAACTGCAGGACGTGCAGCGCGTAATGTAAATGGGCGCGTTATTATGTATGCAAAGGAGATAACTGCTTCTATGCAGCAGACTATAGATGAAACGAATCGTCGTCGTGCGAAGCAAATTGCTTATAATACGTTACACCATCTTACCCCACAACCAATCGTTAAACCTATAGAAAACAATGAATTGGTCGAGATGCAGCGTAAGCGTAAGGTTTCGCAGCAGGAGAATAGTACTAGTCGTTCAAACACTAAATCGAACTATCAAGTCCCTTCTGAGGAAATTCTAGTTGCAGCAGATCCGTCTGTAAGTGATTATGGAAGAAATGTGACAGAAACGAAAGATCAGAAGAGAGCGCGTTTGCAGAAGGCGATGAAAAAGGCTGCAGAATCGTTCGACTTTATAACTGCGGCTCAATTACGTGATGAACTATTGTTGTTGGATAAGGAATAGAATAGTAATAATATGTAACGTGTAAAAGCAAGAGCTCGCATAAGTTGTTGCTTTTACACGTTATTAGTTTTATAGAGATTAGAAAAGGATATGCCTTATTTGATATAAAAGTCTTTGCATAGCGTTTGGTATTGTTCTGATCGTCCACCATTTTCGTCAATGAGTACGAGCTGATTGTACTTGAGTGAAGAAGGAGTTGGAGAGAAACAAAGTAGTACTCTTTTACAAGGTTTTTTGGGGCGTGTTACTATATCTGTCCGATGTATTAGCGATAGACCATAAATCGAAGCTGAACAAATAAAATGCGTGGACGCTGCCGTAGGGAGTATAACGCAGAAACGTGCCTTCTTGTTTGTATAGTCAAGTAAAAGGCTTACGCAACGTAAGAGGGCATTAAAGGTGAGTCCACCACCAGCCGTATGGCGAGCTTGAGCGCGATTGACAGAAGGAGGGAGAACATCTTCTTCGTAGTAGGGTGGGTTGCTTAGTATACAGTCAAATTTGGAGGTTGCAGTTTGAGCAAATTGTAATGCGTCTGTGCAAGTTATTGTTATGCGATTGCTGTAAGGCGAGTTCTTTACATTGTTAATAGCATCAATTGTAGCTTCGTTATCAATTTCAATGCCAAGAACATTGCCTTTAGGGGAACGTTGTGCGGCCATAAGTGAAATGAGTCCACAACCACAACCAATGTCAAGAATGCTTTTTGCGTCCGCTACTTCAGCCCAGGCTCCTAAAAGGACGCCGTCTGTCCCCACCTTCATGGCACATCGTTCGTCGTTTATGTGAAAATGCTTGAATGTAAAACTCATAACTGCTTCTTTTGTTTGTAGTAGATAACAAAGGTAATATTTATTTGTTGAAAAATCTTTCAAATCGTAACGTATTGTAAAATAATTGCTCACTTCTTTTGCTGTTGTGCAAATACTTCGTACTTTTGCCGCCGTTTAGAACAATAAAACGGAAAATAATGAGAAAGACATTTTTAACTGTAGCGCTTGCTTTGTGCGTTGGTTCTGTGGCTCAGGCTGGTGGTTACTTAACGAATACTAATCAGAGTGTAAGTTTCTTGCGCAATCCTGCACAAGATGCAACAATTGGTATCGCTGGTGCTTATGCTAATCCTGCAGGTTTAGGATTTATGCGTACAGGTTGGCATTTGGGATTTGATCTGCAGAGTGCTTATCAGACTCGTAGTGATAAGGCTTACTTTCCCGCTTTTGCCTTGGGAGAAGTAAATGGCGTGAAGAATGCAACGGATGGTTATAAAACATTTGAGGGTAAAGCAAAAGCCCCTGTAATTCCTTCGTTCGATTTGGCGCGAGTAGGAGAGCGTTGGTTCGCATCATTTCACTTTGGCATCACTGGTGGTGGTGGTAAGTGTAAGTTTAATGATGGCTTGCCTTCATTCGAGAGTCAAGTAGCGATGTTGCCTGTATTAGTAGGTGCGATTGCTCCAGGCGCGGTGACAGGATATACAATGGATACGCATATGCAAGGTCGTCAGTATTACTTTGGTGGCCAGTTTGGTGTGGGTTATAAGATTACACCTAACTTTAATGCAAGTATTGGAGGTCGTGTAGTTTACGCACAGTGTAACTATTATGGCTATGTGCGCAACATTAGTTTAAATACGGCACAAGGGACGACTGTTCCAGCTACAAAATTCTTCGAGAGCCAACAGATGCCAGACTTCGCAGCATTAGTTTCTGATAAAGAATTGAACTGTGACCAAAACGGTTGGGGCTTTACTCCTATTATTAGTGCTGACTGGAAAATTGGTAAGTTGAATTTGGCTGCAAAGTATGAGTTTAAAACTAAGTTGCGTCTGAAGAATCAAGCCGGTGTTAATACTAGTGGCTTGAGCGAATATGATGACGGTAAGAAAGTGAAGGCTGACATTCCTGCAATACTCTCTATTGGCGCACGCTATTCATTGTTAGATAATGTTCGCTTAAATGCGGGTTTCCACTATTACTTTGATAAGCAAGCTACGCAACACAATAATAAGCACAATTACTTGACAAATGGTGGTTGGGAAGTGTTGGCAGGTGCTGAAGTAGATGTAACAAAGCGTTGGACGGTAAGTGCTGGTTGGCAAACAACTAACTATGGACTTGGTAAGAATAGTCAGTTTATAAGTGACATGAGTTTTGTAACCAACTCTAACTCTGTGGGCGTAGGTGCTCGTTTCCAATTGCGTAAGAAGGTAGCACTTAATATTGCTTACTTCAAGACTATCTACAAGCACTACAAGCGTCAACATGACGACTTCTATAATATTAAGGGTACATTTGGAAGTGTGCTGGATCCTTTGGCACAACAGTTAACAGCTGGTGCACAACAAATAGGTCAGGCTTTGCAACAACCTAACTTAAGTGAAGCTCAGCGTTTAGCTTATCAAACTCGTTTAGCTGAAATTAGAACAGAACTTGGTGCTGCGCAGAAGATCCAAACAGGTCTAGGCGGTTACAAATCAAGTGGTTCAGAAAAATTCCACCGTACAAACGATGTGTTTGGTTTAGGTCTAGAGATTGACTTCTAATAAAGTCGTATATATAAGGATATAATAAGGAATGCGCGCGACAACTTTCATAAGTTGCCGCGCGTATTTCTTATTGCTGCTTTATTTCAAACTTTTCGTCGCGAAAGGTTGAGGCTGGCAAGCCTGCTCCATTTATTAGGTTGGCATGTGTAAAGGGTTGCCAACCATAGCGAACAGCTTTAACGTTTTTCTTTTTGTTACTATGGAGCGTTATGGTCGTACCTTTGACTATAGCCTCAGCTGGGTAATAGATACCATCTTCATCTGCAACTTCGAAGCCAATGATATGATTGCCATTTGCTGGGTGCATATTCTGCGCTTCTGTAAAGTAGAGGGTCGTATTTGCTCCGTTTGTTTCAAAGTGTGTGTAGCGTGGGCCAGAGCCGATGATATTATGATGATAAGTGTTGCAAAGTGCAGACAGTGCCAATCGATAAGCTACTTGCCACTTTTGTCGTGGGTGTACGTCAAGAGAATCACCGAGGTCGGAACATACGGTCATCCACGTATTGTCGTCAGCTTCGGCTAATAGTCGTTGGCTATCGCGGAAGTGTGGCCAGGAAGGTCGTGTGGCAATGGAAGATAATTGAACTGTATAAAAGGGCAAAGAGGTTTGGTTGAAGTATTTTCGCCAACTCTTTTCGAGTAATGGGAATAAGTGTTCATGCACTTCAACGTTTTCAGCGTTCGATTCCCCTTGATACCATAGGACTCCGCGAATGTTGTACCTTTCGAGCGGAAGGATAGCACTCTCAAATAGGTAAGCAGGCTCGTAGGGGTGGCGCTGATGTTTTGATTGGGTATGCTTCGTATTAAGAGTAGCTCGGTCGCGCATCCAACGCATAATAAAGTCGTTTTGTTTCCAATTGCGCAAAATAGCGGGGAAGAATTCTTCAAGTGTCGAGCGATCAATCCAATTCTCACACCCAGATCCGCCAACTGCATTTGATATAATACCTACATGGCAGCCTAAGCTATCGGCTAAAAGTCGACCATAATTAAAGGCTATAGACGAAAACTTTTGCGCAGCCTTAGTATTTGAGCGTTCCCATACTCCTGTCTGAACGTATAGCAGATGATTAACAGAATCAAGTCGAGTACTATCCCATTCAATGGCGTAAGTCGGAATGATAGAAAGCATATTATATAGGTGTAGGCGTGAGCAGGTGTCGGCTGCAGCAAGGTCGGCTTGTGCGGTAGCGGTACGTGGAATAACAAGTTCCATGTTTGACTGCCCTGAACAAAGCCATACTTCTCCTACATAAACGTTATTGAAAGTCCTTTTGTCGCTTTTTGCTTTAAATGAGAGTTGGTAAGGACCGCCAGCCTCTTCAGCGGGGAAGGTTACGCTCCATTGGCCTTGATCGTTGGTGATTGCTTGAGCTTTTAAGCCATGGAAGTTAACGTTTACTTCTTCGCCCACGTTGGCCTTGCCATGAAAGGTGATAGGACTTTGGCGTTGAATGACCATTTCACTGCCGTAGGTCGCAGGTAGAGTTAAACCGCCAAAATTTCCCGTAATGTTGCTATAAACGGTCTTGGCTAAGATATGGGCTCCTTCTGCATCTGGGTGTAGTGCGTCAGGAAAAAGGTTAGGGTAAGGGTGGAGTGGTGTGTAAAGGTCTATGAGACCTACATTATAGGTATGTGCGATTTGTTGAATGCGCTGTTGTACCATGCTGTGCCAAAGACGTGTTCCACTATCAAATCGGGGGTGATCATGGAAGATAGGCGTCATCAAGCAAATCCATATTTTACTATTAGGATTAGCCACGCGGAAGGAATCGATGAGCGCGCGATAGTTAGGTATGAACTCATCGGCATAGTGCGGCCAATTACGAGGGTCGGTGTCATTTAGTCCAAGGTGAATGACAACAATATCAGCCTTGTATTTTATAGCAGCTTTAAATTCAGGGAGCTTGACATAAGGGTTGTGGCCCTTGTAAAGTAAGGTAGCTCCGCTATGACCAAAGTTGCGCACATCGTAGTCCTTACCAAGCATTTGTTGGAGTTGGACAGGGTATGCCTGTGTTTCACGGTTAGGTAAATTATAGCCATAAGTGACGCTATTACCTACGCAAGCCACTTTTATTTTGTTGTGCGCCCATGATGGGAGCGAAATGAATAAAAGGGTAACGATTAATAAGATTTGTTTCATGATGGTGTAGATGTATGATTTTAGTTAGCCGAAATGCTTTCCTCTTCGCAATAGCAGGTGTTGGGTAATTGATCAACTATTAAATGGCGTACCTCAGCATTCTGCATACGAGGAATTTCTTTTTTTGAACAACCTAATAGTACTGCTTGTATAATTCGGTTGAATAATCCGTGTCCTACGGCAAGGACTTTTTTGTTGTCATATTTATCTTTAGTAAAAGATAAAAACTGTAAGGCGCGTCTATACATGTCGTTTATGCTTTCGGCGTCAGAAGCAATGCCTTCACTGCGTGCTATCGAAATAGCCGTTCCCGTAGAACGCCCCCAATCTCTTTCGCGTAGAAGTGGGCAAGGGGTAATTGTTACGTTTTGGTTTAAGTGGTTCTTGATAATAGTCGCAGTGTCAATGGTGCGTTGCAGGTCGCTGCAGAGTAACGCATCAAACGTGATGTGCTCTTTGTTTAACCTTTCTGCTAACTGGATCGCTTGTTGTCGCCCTAAGGCAGTGAGGTGCCCTGGAAGGTGACCTTGTAAGATTTGTGCCACGTTCTCTTCTGTCTCGCCATGGCGAACGAGATATAATTCTATCATATTGTTGGAGTTTATGGTTGCAAACTTACGAATTTTAAATTAAATCTTGTAAAACTGACTTTATGATATTAATATACTGTTTTGCAATACAGACGTTATTCTTTATTCACCTTTTTATGGCAAAACGAAATTAATCATATAAAAAATAAAGAATAATGATACTTTTGCATTGTGTTTATAATAAAATGTTTTATCTTTGCACACAAATAAAACAATAAAGAACCAATTATGGCAGCGAAAATAGAGTTTACGAAGATGCATGGCGCGGGTAATGACTATATATATGTCAATACGTTGAAGTATCCCATTTCGAATCCAGAGGAGGTATCGAAGCTATGGAGCGACCGCCATAAAGGCATAGGTGGTGATGGTCTTGTGCTGATAGGCAAGGGATCAGAAGATGCAGACTTTTCGATGCGTATATTTAATAATGATGGTTCTGAAGCGCGAATGTGTGGTAATGCTTCTCGTTGTATTGGTAAGTACTTATATGAATATGGACTTACGACCAAGACGGAAGTAAAACTATCAACTCTTTCGGGTATAAAGATACTGAAATTACATGTAAACGGGGAAAATCATGTAGATAGCGTTACAGTCGATATGGATACTCCGTATTTGGCTGTACCTAGTCAGTTGGCTATTCCCGATGGCAAAATGACGGAGGGAGAAGTTGTAAGTACAGAAGGAAAATCGTTTGTGGGTACGTTTATTTCAATGGGTAATCCCCACTTTGTCATATTTGTAGACGATGTCGAGACGTTTGATGTAGCAGCTATCGGTCCAACGTTAGAGTTCGCTCCCATCTTTCCAGAGCGTTGCAATATAGAGTTTGCCACAGTGTGTGCTGATGGTAGTATACGTATGCGCGTATGGGAACGTGGGTCAGGTATTACTATGGCTTGCGGTACGGGTGCTTGTGCAACGGCTGTTGCTGCTGCGCTGACTCATCGCGCTACTCGTTCAAGCTATATCGTAATGGATGGAGGTACACTGCATATTGAATGGGATAAGAGTACTTCACACGTGATGATGACTGGCCCAGCCACAAAGGTTTTTGATGGTGTAATAGACCTTCCGAATTGAAAAGTTTAATAGCCTCTCTCAGCCGCTACATGATAAAAGATGCAGAGGCGGGAGAGGTTGTTCTTTATAATAAGTACAACACAATGACTACTATAAACGAAAACTTCTTAAAGTTACAAAAAAACTACCTTTTTGCCGATATAGCACAGAAGGTGGCTGCTTATAAGAAAGCCCATCCAGAAGCAAAAATTATTCGTTTGGGCATTGGCGATGTGACGCGTCCTTTGGCTCCTGCAGTTATAAAAGCTTTGCATAAAGCCGTGGACGAAATGGCGAGTGCCGATACATTTCGCGGTTATGGCCCAGAGCATGGGTATGAGTTCTTGCGCAGGGCTATCGTTGAAAACGATTTTGCTCCACGTGGTATAGAAATTGATGAGGACGAAATCTTTATCAATGACGGTGCAAAGAGCGATACGGGTAATTTTGGCGACATCTTAGGTCAGGACAATAGTATATGCGTTACCGATCCCATTTATCCCGTCTATATTGATTCGAATGTAATGGGCGGACGCGCAGGTGAGATTGAAAATGGGTCGTGGAGTGAAATAACCTATTGCCCATGCACTGCCGCAAACAATTTTGTGCCGCAATTGCCTACTCATTCCACCGATATGATATATCTTTGCTATCCTAATAACCCGACAGGTACTACATTGAGTCGCTCAGAACTTGAGAAGTGGGTAGCATACGCATTGGCTAATAAGAGTTTGTTGCTGTACGATGCCGCTTATGAAGCCTATATCACTGAAGAGGGTGTGCCTCATTCAATTTATGAGATTGAGGGTGCTAAGCGTTGTGCAGTAGAGTTCCATTCCTATTCAAAAACGGCTGGTTTTACGGGACTGCGTTGTGGTTACACCGTAGTTCCTAAAGATTTGGTATTTGAAAGTAAGAGTGGAGAACAAGTACAACTCAATCAACTTTGGAACCGACGCCAGTGCACCAAGTTTAATGGTACTGCCTATATCGTACAGCGTGCTGCTGAGGCTATCTACAGTGAGGAAGGTAAGCGTGAAGTACGCGAAACGATAGACTATTACATGTCAAATGCGCGAATCATGCGTGAGGCATTAACCGAGGTAGGACTTAAAGTGTATGGTGGCATAAATGCACCTTACATTTGGTTGAAGACTCCTAATGGCATAGGCAGCTGGGACTTCTTTGAGCAACTATTAACTCAAATCAACGTAGTAAGTACACCTGGCGTGGGCTTTGGGCCTGCGGGTGAGGGCTACATTCGCCTAACAGCTTTTGGTAAGCGTGAGGACTGCGAAGAGGCTATGAACCGCCTAAAAGCGTGGTTAAAGAAATAATAGAAATACAACCAAGAACTAATTAGATAAGGAGCGTAAAGCAACAGAAGCAAAATTACACTCCAATCACTTTTTAAAACAACACTCAAAATGAGCAACCTTCGTTTTAAAGTCGTAGAAGAGGCGTTTAAGAAACGTCCTCTTGAGGTTAAGGCGCCCACAGAGCGTCCGTCGGAGTATTTTGGTAAGTACGTTTTCAATCAGGAGAAGATGTTTAAGTATCTTCCATTGAATACTTACCAGCAACTTCGCGAGGTAATTGAAAAGGGAACTCCACTTCCTTTGTCCGTAGCCAACGATGTAGCACGTGGTATGAAGCAATGGGCCATGGAGATGGGTGTTACACACTGCACTCACTGGTTTCAACCCTTGACTGAAGGAACGGCAGAAAAGCATGATGCTTTTGTCGAACATGACTTTAAGGGAGGTATGGTTGAGGACTTCTCTGGTAAGGAGTTGGTGCAGCAAGAGCCCGATGCCTCATCATTCCCTAATGGTGGTATTCGTTCTACTTTCGAGGCGCGTGGTTATTCAGCTTGGGATCCTGCGTCACCTGTATTCATCGTTGGCGACACGTTGATGATCCCAACTATCTTTGTAAGTTACACAGGTGAGGCACTTGACTACAAGGCACCCTTGAAGAAAGCACTTGCTGCGGTTGACAAGGCTGCTACTGCTGTATGTCATTACTTTGATCCTAATGTAACGCGCGTTACGGCTAATTTGGGTTGGGAACAGGAATACTTCTTGGTAGATGAAGGCCTATATGCAGCACGTCCAGACTTGCTGTTGACTGGCCGCACCTTAATGGGACACGATTCTGCTAAGAACCAACAGATGGATGACCACTATTTCGGTGCAATCCCCGAACGTGTACAAGAGTTTATGCGCGACCTTGAAATTCAAGCGCTCGAACTTGGTATTCCTTGCAAAACGCGTCATAACGAGGTGGCCCCCAATCAGTTTGAGTTGGCTCCTATATTTGAGGAGTGTAACTTGGCTGTTGACCACAATATGCTCATTATGTCGTTAATGCGTAAAATTGCTCGCAAGCATGGCTTCCGTTGTTTGTTACACGAAAAGCCCTTCGCGGGCATCAATGGTTCGGGTAAGCACAACAACTGGAGTCTTACAACTGATACAGGTGTTTTGCTCCATGGTCCTGGTAAAACGGCTGAAGATAACCTTCGCTTCCTCGTGTTTGTAGTAGAGACTTTGATGGGCGTTTACAAGCATAATGGTCTGCTCAAGGCTTCTATTATGAGTGCAACGAATGCTCACCGTTTGGGTGCCAACGAAGCTCCCCCCGCTATTATTTCAAGCTTCTTGGGTAAGCAACTCAGCGAGTTCCTCGAAAAGGTAGAGAACTCTACCAAGGACGAACTCTTCACACTTGAAGGTAAGCATGGTGTACAACTTGATATTCCGCAAATTCCGGAGTTAATGGTCGACAATACTGACCGTAACCGTACTTCTCCTTTCGCCTTTACGGGTAATCGCTTTGAGTTCCGTGCAGTAGGTTCTATTGCGAACTGTGCAAGCGCGATGATTGTGCTCAACACAGCAGTTGCAGAGGCACTCACCAAATTTAAGGAACGTGTTGATGCATTAATGGAGAAAGGCGAAGCTAAGCTCACTGCTATTCTTGAAGTACTGCGTGAGGATATTAAGACTTGTAAGCCAATTCACTTTGATGGCAATGGTTATAGTGATGAGTGGAAGGAAGAGGCTGCGCGTCGTGGCTTAGATTGCGAAACTTCTTGTCCAGTTATTTTCGACCGCTATCTTGACGAGGACTCTATCAAGATGTTTGAACGCATGAACGTCATGACCAAGCCCGAACTTGAGGCACGTAACGAAATTAAGTGGGAAACATATCAAAAGAAGATACAGATCGAAGCACGTGTGCTTGGCGACATCTGTATGAACCATATCATTCCAGTAGCTACTAAGTATCAAAGCGAGTTGGTTGACAATGTGCACAAGATCCAAGAAACCTTTGCTGATCCTGCAAAGGTGAAAGAACTCACAGCATACAATGTCGACCTTATTGAAAAGATCAATAAGCACGTAAGCTTTGTAGCCGAAAACGTTGAGGCTATGGTTGAGAAACGCAAGGTAGTGAATAAAATTGAGGATGTTCGCACTCTTGCAGTAGCTTACCATGACGAGATAGCTCCTTACTTTGATGCTATCCGTTACCACATTGACAAACTTGAATTGATTGTCGAAGACGAGATGTGGACGTTGCCTAAGTACCGTGAGTTGCTCTTCATTCGTTAAAAAACAATGTGCTGAATTTTATTAATATTCGATTCAGTACTTTGCGTATTTTCCCCTTATAAAAATGTCGGATAGAGCGTGTTACTTGGTCGCGTTTTATTCGACTTTTTTGTAAGTATCCCGTGCAGGCCGTATTGTATAAAACAAGCTATTACTGTCTGGTAAAACTTTTTCAAACAAATAAATTAGGGTTGACACTTCTCACAAGGTATCAACCCTTTTGGTTATCTTTGTTTTTGCTAAATAAAAATATAACCATGAGCAAAGATAGTTTTTTTACCGGGCAGCAATATAAGAAAAGGTGACTATATACGACAATACCCCTAACATAGGGTAGCCAAGTATGTAAACTTTGTAAGATTATACAATAAATCAAGTATTAGTCCGTTATAATATCAAAGTTAATAGGAATAGAAAGGAATCCCCCAATAGATCGGCAACTCTATCGGGGCAAATTATGAAAGCGTTAGGCACTCTTTTCTACCAAGGTGAGTAATTGCGGTGCAAACTTAGGATGTTCAAACCTGTTGTGTTGCTGATTGAAATAAACAACCTCAATCGTTATTTTACCAGCAACCTTAATTACAGCATTAACAGTGAACTTCATATTTGGGTCAGAATTCAAGTACACCACATCGCCAGCATTAAAGTCTGTCATAAGAAACCTCCTTTCTTCTCTATGGTGGCATTTGCAAGCCACCATTATACATGGAAAAGCCTCCAAACCTATTTGGAGTATAGGTGAGGAGGCTTTTCATTAACAATTCTCGTATTCTCCAAAGAGCCTTCTCGCATTAGCATTAAGGCTTTAGACTGTGAGTGCCCAAAACACCAATATAGCACATACAAATGTCGTGCCAATAAGTATTATACTTTGTTGGATACATTTAACGACAATTTGTTTGTCAGTTCTGCCTTCTTGACATTCCAAGGTTAATCGAATAAAACATCAGAATTATGATAGATACAAAGATTACAATCGTCTGTAGGGAAGGTGAAGACCACATTACAGACATAAGCCCTACGGCAGAACGGAATTACACTCCAATCTTTACGGAAGCATTCTCCATACAGGAAAAGCCATTAAGTGTATATCTTATCAAAGATAAAGATATACTCAGCGAGAATGCTGCTAAAAGTGGTGCAGAGCACATCCTATCTAATCTTATTGAACTTATCCGTAACAGCCTAAAGATGAGAGCACGGGTATTTACCCAAGAAGAATTGGACTTGAAATCTCAAATCACAGATTATCCTACCATCAAACGGTTTGAAGAGATAGCTGGTATTGAGTTCGATTGGAATAGGTTTCACAATCGCAGAGAATTTAGAGCCTACATAAAGAGCCTGTAGAGTATGAAAAATCAATAAGTAGTGTACACAAACATCTGGTATTCCTTGTAGAACTACTGAAATTGCAGTATCTTTACAAAGTCATTTCGGTGGCAAATTTTTCGTGTAATAAAAGAAAGTGTCTTACTTCTTGTGAAATAGCCAAATCTCAACAAAGAATATACAGCACGGAGCAGCTCATATACGTGGACTGCCTATCCGTGTTGTGTATTCAGGTGTTTGGTGATACCTACAAGAGAATACGGAGGGCAGCCCACTTTCTTTAACAATAAACATTGTAAAATCTCCAAGCTGGCTGTCTGCGGAGAACTCTTGTAAAATTTGCCATTATGAAGAGATTATTGTTATCCTTAATCTTTACCTTGTGTAACGTGTACGTTTGGGGACAAAAGACTTATAACGAAATCATCACAGACTATCCGTATATTGATATAGAAGATGATGAGGTTTGCATTCCTTCTGAGCCTATGGAGACAACAGGTAAACGTGAGATGCTTGTTCACCTTTTGAACAAAGATATGTATTCATACTTTGATTTAAATGATAAATATCCTACCCAACTTCAAAAGAACGCATACAAGAAAACGCAAGAATATGTGTGGAATTTAGAGCAATTCAATGCAGACTATAAGGCTGTAACTACATCTAAATTCTATATATTGAAAAATCTTCAGTATAATACAGCTTACGATGTAAATAAGAGGTGCTTTAATTTTAATCTTGGTGTTACAGCATTAGATATGACAAATGTTCCTGGCTATATAGGATTGTCAAGTTCTACAGGTAGTTCATCTTATGTTTGTGTAACTTTTCCTTCAAGTCGGCTCACCACAAAGAAAGAATTGACATGGGACGGTCGTGACTATTGGATTTCACAATATATTCGAACTCCAATTATATCAGAAGAACTTGCTATGAGGATTGAACAAGGTATGTCAAAGCCTGATTGCCCAATCGCACTGATGTTTATAGTTATACCGCAAAGGGTATCTAAAGAAATTCGGAATTGGAAATACGGACAATTACAGCAGAATTTTATTCTTGTTAAAACAGTAGGATTATACATTGTAGATACTCAGAAAGAAACAATACTATGTGACTTGTCTAAGATCTTTACAGCATTAACAAATACGCCAAGAAAGAAATAATATTAGGGCAGGATTTAGTTCTTGCCCTTTTTCTGTCCACCCATAAGATGTCCGTATTTTTGTTTCCTCTCATCAACGTGCAGTAACCTATTCATTGCCTCATCAAAGGCTTCTGGGTCATACCGCTCGTTCAAAATTTCTTCGGGAATATATCCCTTGCGTTTCTTTTGTTTCATTACGCTACGAGTTGTTTGTAAGTTAAACGTGTTTCATGACAATTTGCAAATACTTCACAAATTCGTTCTTCATTAGAAACTTTGCGAGTATTATAACAGAAACTAAACTCGTCAAAATAGCGTTGCATCAATTTACGGCTAACCCAGTTGTATATTCCATTTATTGAACGCTTGCAGTAATTTCCCCAAAATCCTTCAATTGTATTCGTGTATGCGCCACCATCCACATAGATATTATGCCCGTGGTCAACAATATGGCTTTTGTAAGTATTCCATATAGGTCTATATCCGTGCCACTCATCAGAGTATATAGTAGCAGAGTGCTTAACTTTATACAATACAGGTGGTGTTAGCTGCTTGTAACTCGTATTTTCTACCACTTTACAGAATACCTTACCACCACGCTGCAATATGCCCATTACGGGCACTTTATCAACGAATGCTCTGCCTTGGCATTTCTTCGCTTTCTTATTCCAATGGCGTTTTTTATTCTTGCCACCAACGAATGTTTCATCAAGTTCTACCTCACCGTCAAACTTTTCCTTGTAGTCTTGCTTGAAGGCTTCACGTATGCGGTGCGTCATAAACCAAGCTGTTTTCTGTGTAACGTGAATGTTCTTAGATAATTGCACAGAAGATATACCTTTCGTGTGACAAGTTACCATATAGACGGCATAAAACCACTTACGCAAAGAGATTTTAGAGCCTTCAAACAGCGTACCAATCCGTATGTTGAAGTTCTTGCCAGTATTCTTGCAACGGTACATACCATCGCCACGGCGGTAAATCTTCGATGTAGGGTCATACGGAGAAACTGGTGTCCCATTCCAAAGTTTCTTTTCTAAATACTCAATGCAGCTTTCTTCCGTTGGGAAGGCTTGCAATAAATCGAATAATGATTTGAATTCTCCTATGGTTTTCATATAGCAAAGTTTTATTCTTTGCTATACATAACTTTGGTGAGTTTTGTAGAAATGCCAAAAAAACTCTTAAAAGTGTGGTAGTTTTGTTCTTCTTGCTCGTAAAAGACTATGAATAAGTTTTTTGCATGATAGTTAAATCTTCTTAACGGTAAAAAGGGAGATAATTTATTGCTGATTTTTTATCTTTATCGTTGTAGTCAAGATAAATCTGTATATTTGCAGAAAATCAATCATTTGAACATCATGGATAGAGTATCAAATAGACAAACAACGTGGTATCTCGTCAATATAAAAGCAAGACGGGAGCAAACAACGGAACACTATGTACAAGTTTTTCGTAGTTTATATGAACAAGACCCATTAGTAGGTTTTCCACGTGGTGGAAAATCGGGAAGTTTGAAATATGTTACATTTAGTAACTTGTTGGATGAAAATGGCAATCCTAATTGGATACAAATTGGACTACTTTCATATACAATTATTGACCCAGAGGCTTTCTATAACAAACGCAGCCGAGAAGATGTAACTATGGATTGGAACGATGATATTGTAGCCAATAAGAAAGAAACGGATTTTTATTTTATTCCATCAGTCCATACTTTGGCTGTAAAATGTAATAGCGATATTAGTTTGAAAAATATCATATTTTATCTATCAGAAGCGTTGAATCGTGTAGAGCCTGATACTTTTGATGTTGATGTCATTATAGAACGTGATATTTTAGAGAGAATACTTAATGCCCATGCTGTAACCCATTTATATGCAAATATATCATATTCAAATCCTGGGCATACTCGTGGATTTGAAGCTGTTTTTGATAGAAAACTCAGAGAAATGGGAGCAAGCCGAATAGAATTTACAGCTACAGGCTCAAAAGAACATCCGTTGAACAGTGAAGATGATGGAATGCTTCAAAGTCTCGTGAACCTCTCAGAAGAAAATGGTTATGTACAAGCAACAATCCAATCAACCGAAAATGCAAAATTAGAAAAGATTGATAGTAGTGAACATCCACGTAAATTAGTTGTTCCTCAAATAGTGAATGATGTCTGTTCAACTATATATAATACGATAAGAAGTATTATTCATTAACTAAATTCGTATTTTATGAGAAAACCGCTTCCTATATTCGGTTGGAAAGCTATATTAAGGAATTATGGCTGGACAAGTTTTTGGCTAGATAGTATATTGCCTTTAATCGTTTCATTAGGCTTATGTACTTTGATGTATGTAAAAGATGCAGATATTCTTTTACAGTTAAAGCATCTTGTAGGAGTGGGTATTTCTATCGTTCCCGCAATGGTTGCTCTAATATTGACGGCATATACTATTATGCTGACTTTTATTATTGGCGATAAATTTGCTTCAATAAAGAAAACGGAAGAAGGCAGACAACTTATTCAAGATTTAAATTCAAGTTTTGCTGCTTGTTTGTTCGTATCTACAATTTCCATTATAGTAATGATTATCATTTCCTCTATTGCTAATATGGGAATAGCAATAGAAGAACCAAATACTGTGAATTATCCCGTATATTTCTTGGTATGTTACTTATTGGTTTACTCCGTTTCTATTTTGATAGGTATTGTGATTGATATTTTTAATAGTGGACAAACTACATTGTTAGATGATAATAGTAACGCAGAATAATAGTGTTCCAGAGTTCTTCGTATAAGCTATGGCAGGAACATCTAAAAGTCTAAAAATTCTTAATATCCAACTGACAATTAGACGTTTTTGTTACCACGGGATTTAGGGTTTTGTCGTATATAGTCACCTAAGAAAATACAAATTTGTAGGACACAAAGTTAATCTCTAATGATTGGATTTACCCATGGTAGCAGAATTGCAATATTAGGGGGGAGTTGGACTAACAACTATGCGCTTTTTGAGTTTTATCGGACACCAATATTTGTTTATGTATTTTCTGACGCTTATTATCATCTATTTATTCCTCCTCTTCTTCAATACAAAGGTGCTTTAAGTCGTACATCGAACCATTATATATGTTCAAGTCCACCTTCTCTTTAATACCATCTATTTTGCCACAATCTGTGTGTTGCCAAAAACGCCATTTTCCCTGATAAGTAAGCGAACGAACATAATAATGCGCGATCCAATAAGGATAACGCTCAAAGTCAGGCGTGTTGAGATAGTCTTTTTTAAACTTATAATTAGTATAGATGATAGGAGGAACACCATAGCGCGCTTCAACCAGTTTAAGCCATTTAAGCGACACTCTACGCAGTTGCTCTACTGTGAGCGAACCTTTCTCTTCAATGTCAAGTACGGGAGGTAAATCCCCTTCTTCTAAATGTACCTGCTTCAGAAAAAATTTAGCTTGACTTTCAGCACTAATATTAGGCTTAAAATAGTGATAGGCACCACGCAAGAAACCATTTTCGCGTGCTTGGTAGAAGTTGTCATTATAGTTTTCATCAATATGGTTCTGACCTTCAGTAGCTTTAATAAAAACAAAACTGATAGGTTCGCCATTTACCTCGGCATTCTTCACCTTATGCCAGTCAATCTCACCTTGATGATGACTAACATCAATGCCGTGAATAGAGTAGCCTTCAGGGTAAACTTCATTGCCATAAAATGCTTGCCACTTTGAAGTGTAAGGAGCAACACCATATATATAAGCAAAATAGCAAACTAAAGAAATGACACAAATCAATCCCAAACGAATGGCCAAAACGCGCAAGTTAGAAGCTACCTTATATATGTCTACAACGCTCCCTCTCCTTTTACGTCGACAGCTTGAGCGTCTTGTGTTACGCCTTGTACTGTCGTGACTTGTTTTTGAACGACGAGTTGAGCTTTTTCGTTGTACGACCATTTGAATGTTAAATTGTTGTTTAAGTTTTATCTTAAAGGTATGGCAAGCCTTATTGTATTTCTTTGTGTGGTGAGATGAATGTACTAACGGATGTTAATCAAAATAGTATTCATCTGTGTAAAACCAAGTACTAAGCAATAGTTTGCTGTGCTCCATGACAGTTCCCTTCGTTAGTGGTATAGAACCGCCACTTTTATCACCACACAATGTTGTATTTTTTTGTTTTTATAAAAAATGGATTAAGTGATATAGGGTAGGGTAACAATTACATAAAGTATCCCCCTTCTGCTATCACTCAACCCATTATGATTTGTTGTTATATGTATGCTTATCACTGTGAGCAAAAATGGTAAGCATCTAACAATATTACATAATCTCTCGTTTTAACGAGCAAGATTATTTACCTTGTTCCAATGCAAGCGTTTTTGTGCATTGATCACAAACTTCAGTGGGACCCCAGTACTGGATAGGACCAGGATAAACGAAGCAAGTATTCTCAGCCCATTCTGCACGGTGTTCAGCAAATTTCTTGAAGGGAGCACCATCTAAGCGAACGAGTGCCTTCTTGATTACAGGCTTCATCTTACCATTACGACGTTCCATGTTCATCATCATCGTGATGGGTACACCACCAGCAATCCATTGCTCAGCAGGAGCAGTTGTATTCTTAACGATAGCCATGTAACCCGTCTTACCATTAGCCACCAACTGAGCAGCACTTGTACCCAAAGCATAGCAGTAGTCCGCATCATAGTTAGAAGGGGCAGCGCAACGTCCTTCGTAACCGAAGAAGTGGTGTTGAGCAGCAAACTTGCCTACAAACTTGCCTTCCTTCTTCCAAGCAGCGAGCTTCGTAGCTACCATTTCAGAGAGCAACTTCTCAGTCTCGATGAGTGATACCTGAACGTTGCCGTGAGGGTCACGTTCCATAGTCAACTGCTTAGCAACGCCTTCGGGCAAGCTCTCGTAGATAGCAGCATTCTCCTTGCTAAGCTTAGAAAGGATCCAAGCACGCTGATTTTCAGTTACTGAAGCAGCCTCAGGAGTAGCGAGCAAGTCGTTGAGTTCGGCAATCAACTTCTTCATTGCAGGGATAAACTCAATTAGGCCTTCAGGGATAAGTACCGTACCAAAGTTATTACCATTAGCAGCGCGCTTAGCAACGATTTCAGCAATGTAAGTTACGATGTCGTCGAGCGTCTGATTCTTCTCTTCTACTTCTTCACTTACGATGCAAATGTTGGGCTGGCATTGAAGAGCGCATTCCAAAGCAATGTGGCTAGCAGAGCGACCCATCAACTTAATGAAGTGCCAATACTTGCGAGCAGAGTTAGCATCACGTTGAATGTTACCGATCACTTCAGCGTAAGTCTTACAAGCCGTATCAAAACCAAATGAAGTTTCAATCTGATCGTTCTTCAAGTCACCGTCAATTGTCTTGGGGCAACCGATTACTTGTACGCCATAGTTCTTGGCAGCATAATACTCAGCGAGCACACAAGCATTCGTGTTAGAGTCATCACCACCGATAATAACGATGGCCTTAATGCCCAATTCACGAATAATCTTCAAGCCGCTTTCGAATTGGTCAACCTCTTCCAACTTTGTACGACCAGAGCCAATCATATCGAAACCACCCGTATTGCGGTATTCGTCAATGATAGCGTCAGTGAGTTCAATGTACTTGTGGTCAACCAAACCGCCAGGACCCATTAAGAAACCATAAAGCTTATTCTTGGCGTTTTGCTTCTTCAGTTCGTCATAAAGGCCGCAGATTACGTTGTGACCACCAGGAGCCTGACCACCCGAAAGGATAATACCGATGTTCATAGGAGCATATTCCTTCTTTTCTTCAGTAGGAATGAACTCAACGAGAGGCATACCGTATGTATTAGGGAAGAGCTTTTTGATTTCTTCCTGGTCGCCCACGCTCTGAGTGGGTTCACCTTCTTTGATGCTCACATTGCCACGCAGACCAGCAGGTAATTTAGGCTGGTATGCAGCTCGTGCAATCTGTAATGCGCTTTTTTCCATAAAAATGTGTGAATATTAATAAGATTTATTCTATTTACAGCTGTAAAAGCAGACATCAAATTGCCTTTTGATACCATGCTTTTTCCATTTGCAAAGATACTAAATATTTGTAATCCTTACAAATTTAGTTATAGGTTTTTTGGTCCTAAAACATTTCGTGAGGGTAAAAATAAGCTGCATTCTGTCGAAGAATACACGCCCCCCCCTAACGGTTTCACCCTAGTCTCTTTGGGGAGAGGGAAACATGTGTATGCTTGGCATGAGCATTGTCTAATACCAAATACATGAATATCCATACTTCAAGTATTGCCTGTTTGGGGCATCGTTCCTCAAGTTGGCAATGCCGACGTTGGGACGCGTCGCCCTAGGCTAGCTTGCGTTCGTGGCGCGTAACTTTTCGACAACAAATTGCAGTTTGATATCCTCTACAAAATGTTTCAGAACGCCCAAAATAGGCATTGTGGTTACGTATATT
>ERZ1034973.358-NODE-358-length-33212-cov-55.985855_pt1 | contig 33212 bp, 22 predicted proteins | sample MGYA00520686_ERZ1034973 | MGnify/ENA primary metagenome ERZ1034973 (study PRJEB33766, sample SAMN09781775) | gut metagenome | biome: gut microbiome | host: Homo sapiens | place: Madagascar | study: EMG produced TPA metagenomics assembly of the PRJNA485056 data...
CATTCTGTGTAAGTTGGCTGTTGGATGGTCGTCTTATTCAACGACTTAATGGCAGCCTTCGGTTTGGTTGCACCGAAGGTTGCCATAGCCAATCCTGCCAAACTCAATGTAACGAACAGTCTCTGTTTCATGTTTGTCAGTTATTAATATATCAGATTGAATTTACACCTTATTATATATAGGGCTATTCTATACCTAATTATATATAGGCATCTTACTTGATGGCAAGATACTTATCATATTCGCAGGCTGTAAGAAGCACAGCGCCTACACCGAAGTTTGCCTGAGAGTTGGCATCTACGGTCTGTCCTGGGATGGCTCTTTCGCCGATAGGCTGAACATAACCCACCTTGCCATCTGCCTGAATGGCTGTCTCTGTGAGATAAGTCCAGGCACGGTCGATGACCTTCTTGTACTCCTTCTTGTTGAGATAACCATTGTTGACACCCCAAAGCATGCCGTAGGTGAAGAAGGCTATACCGCTGGTCTCAGGACCTGGAGCATGATCAGGATCCATCATAGAACGGGTCCAGTATCCTTCAGGCTGTTGAATATCAGCTACTGCCTTAGCCAGCTTCTGGAATTTATCTACAAAGAACTGATAGTGCTTGTATTCCTTTGGCATATCCTGGAGCACCTTGGTAAGGGCAGCACGTACCTGACCATTACTCAAATCCTTTGGCAACTTCTGATACCATGCCATCAGAGCCAGCGGCTGCATGGTAGCCATACGGTAAGGAATACTTCTTCCGAAAGCTGGGAAGGTTCCTTCCGGAGAGATGAATCTTTCGAGAATGATGCTATACTTCTGGCAGCGCTTCAATTCTCTGTCATAATACTTCTGATAGTCGAGACGGGAATTCACCTTGGCATCCACCATTGCCTGAAGAGTCTCCAGATACATAGGATGGAACACATAGCTGCTGTAGTAATCGAATGCGAACGAAGGACCATCAGCATACCAGCCATCACCTACATACCACTCCTCTACCTTGCGACAGGCAGAATTGACACGATATTCATCGAAATCACCGCCAGCCTTTGCCATAAAGCTCTCGATGGTAGAAGAGAAGAGCAACCAGTTGGTATAAGGAGGGTCGATGTGGCGGAGCTTGGCAAACTCGGTAAGATAACGTTTCTTGGTCACCTCATCGAGAGGCTTCCAGAGTGTATCGTAAGCACGGAGGAAACTCTCTGCGATATAGGCAGCATCTACCAGATTCTGACCGCCGATGCCCCAGCAGAGATAGTCAGGATTCTGAGGATCAACGGCATTCTTATAAGAAGCCAACGCCCATTCACGCAACTGCTTACGCTGCTTACCCTCGGCAGTAGCATCATCAGGGAGGGTGAGCCAAGGAGCCACACCTGCCATCAGTCTGCCGAAGCACTCCATATAGAGCACCTTCTTGTTGCGGTTGTCGAAGCTAGGACTGAACTCTGTCTGCATGTTCTTCTGCAACTCGCCCTTAGCCATGTTTTCCAGAACAGGCTGTGCCATCTTGTAGGCAAGCGAGCACCAATATTGGCGATCGCTCTGCTGTACTGTTTTTTTCTTGGCAGAAATTCCCATGAAAGGAACCAGCGCCAAGACGAGCGTCATCATGATACTTTTAAATATATAATTCATAGATAGTTGTATATTGTTTGTTATTAATAATTGTAAGTTGAAAGTTGCCGGTAGCCTCAGCTAAGCAACTGCAAATATATGAAAATTAAGTTAGAAACAAGCAGAGCGACCATATATTTTATTATTTTTTCAACACTGGTGCACCGTTTTCCCAAGAAATAGTATTTCTCCAAATGCTTCAAGAAGGAGTTCGGCATCTTCCCGAAGGAGTATGCCGAGGAACTGAAAAATGGTTAATCAGTATGATTAGTCGTGGAAATCCATTGTTTTTTCGCACATTTCCACGACTAATAAATACGATCTTCCTGTCACTATTCTGCGCGAAATGGCTTTTTCACCCCATTTCGCGCAAAATAGTGATCCATTATTTTGCGCGAAACGATATTTTTAGTATCTTTGCAGCAAAATAACGACATCATTATGGCACAAGAGATTATAGGAAGAGAGCCTGAAATCAAGGAGATTGAGGCTCTATATCAAACAAACAAACCTGTTTTTGCAGTAGTTTATGGTAGAAGAAGAGTCGGCAAGACCTTTCTGATAAGAGAATTGTTAGGCGACAAGTTTGCATTCTACCACACAGGACTCTCGCCATACGAATTACAAGGCAAGAAACTGAAGGAGCAGCAACTTAGCAATTTCTACTCTTCGCTCATCAAGTATGGCAGCGATATCAAACGAGTTCCAACCGACTGGCTGGAAGCATTTGATGCGCTCATATCCTTGCTGGAAAAAAAAGACACCAACAAGCGACAAGTAGTATTCATCGATGAACTTCCATGGATGGATACACCCCGTTCAGGCTTCATTACCGCCTTGGAACATTTTTGGAATGGATGGGGAGCAGGCAAGGAGAACCTAATGCTCATCGTCTGCGGCTCAGCTACCTCTTGGATTTCAGACAAACTCCTCAACAATAAGGGAGGACTCTTCGATCGAACTACAGATGAAATCAAGCTCCGTCCTTTTACCTTGGGGGAATGTGAGAGATTTTACCAGGCAAACCATATCGTAATGTCTAAATTCGACCAGGTACAATGCTATATGGCTACTGGTGGTATACCTTATTATATATCTATGCTCCAAAAGGGAAAGAGCCTGGCGCAAAACATAGACCGCCTCTTCTTCGAGCCAAACGCCAAACTCAAGTTAGAATTCGACCGTCTCTACTCTTCTCTCTTTACCAATGCAGAAGACTGCAAGAAGATTGTACGAGTACTGGCAAAGAAGCAACAAGGGTACACAAGAAAAGAGATACAGGAACTGACGAAACTTACAGACGGAGGCGGCCTCTCCACAACTCTGAAGACTCTGGAAGTGAGCGACTTCATCACCTCGTATATCAAATACGACTATCCGAAGAGAGAGGTTTACTATCGTCTTGCCGACTTCTACAGCAAATTCTATCTCTCCTTCATTGATGGCAAGAAGACTACCAATCCCAGCTTTTGGCAGGATAATTTACTGACGCCCTCCCTTACGGCTTGGCGAGGCTTCACCTTCGAATCACTTTGCATCTACCATTTGCCACAAATCAAACAGGCGCTTGGCATTAGCGGAGTACAGACAGAATCAAGCCCATGGAAGAGCAGAAAAGAAAAGGATGGAGCCCAGATAGACCTGGTGATCGAACGAGCAGACCACATCTGTAATATCTGCGAAATGAAGTTTTGCGAAGATGACTTCTCCATCAACGCCAGCTACGACAAGAACTTGCGCCATAAGCTCAGCACATTTCAGGAAGAAACCCGATGCAAGAATGCCCTTCATCTGACACTCATCACAACATACGGTCTGAAGTTCAATGAGTATGCAGGAAGAATACAGAAAGTTATCACTATGGATGACTTATTCCGTATGTAACAACTCCAAAAGCCTAGAGGAAAAAGTAATTGTTATTAAATATATAATGCGCCGGTATTCCCCACCAAGGTTCCTTCTCTATAAAATAATGTAAGCCCTTGCGGATGGAAGACAGATAACGCCCCCTTCCCTGCATGATTTCCGCCATCACCAGACAGACAAACTGCTTTCTGATACCAAAGCTAGCCTCCTCGTATCGGGTACGGTTACCATTGGTTCGGAACTCGGCAAAAGTTTCGGCAGGGATGGCATTCCAAGGTTTCTTCTGATAAAGATTGCCCAATCGGATATAATCGTTGCGCATCGCCACCGGCACCTGCTTCTGCCAATACTTATCGCCAGCCTTCGGGAAAGGCACAAAAAAAGCTTGGGCTTTCATCAACATGGATGAAAGCACCAAGCCTAATATCATTATCAAATTCTTAGTCATATCGTTTACTTTTTGCGTATAAAGTTACGAAATTATAACAAGACCGAAGTCTAGAAAATGATAATTTTAGAGCAAATATCGCTTTAAGCGGTATTTTAAGAGAGAGAATTTCACTTTTTCATCTGTTTATACCTCCAGAACTTACTACTTTCTCAAAGAATTGGCAGTCAGTTCCAGAAGACTCTGCAGATATTCATCGTCTGTATCCTTCTTCATCTTATTCAGCGAAGAGGCGCAGAATTTCTTCTCGTCAGCATTCAGCAACTTGCCGTATCCCTTACAAAGCTTGACTATTTTGTTGGCAATGCCCGTCTGGAGGGTACGCCGAGTCACCTGATTTCCAAAATAAGGGTATTGGTCTCTGGCATTCTTAAAGGCAGCACGGAGCGTGTTGAGTTGCATTATAAACTCTGCAGCATCCTTTGGCGGAGTCATCTCCAAGTCATAACTGCGAACCAGATTTTTGTTATACCTGATGTTGCCTAGAGAAACAAGAGAATCCAAACCTTGAACAGCATTCATCTTATAAGATAATGGCTTCTTATAGGTTTGCGGATCCTTGGAGTAGAACTTATATACACTGCCCTTTACCGAACGATCCATTCCCTGATACCATACCAAGGCATAAACATATCGCATGGTAGAATCCTTGCTGTCGCGGAAATACTGCAGGTTATAGTTGCGGTCTTTGTGAGTACCAAACTCGTAAGTCATGGAATTATCCTTGCCATACCCCACCCGATTCGTTTCAAGACTGAGAGAGCCCGCTTTCTTGGTAAAACTAATATAAGCGAGGCGACTATTGCTCAATAAAGCCTTTTGAAAGGTATCCACCATTTTCTGCTTTCTCTCAGGAATAGCGAACTCAAATCCCTTCATCATACCAATATTATAGGTATTCATAGAGGAAGAAGTAACAAAGTCGCCTTTCAACAAATCCTGTGCGAATACATCAAAAGCCTGGTCGATAGCCGGTATAGGCTCCTGAGCATGGCAAGCCGAAGAGAGCATCATCAGGCAAGCCACAAATGCTAATTTAAAAGTTGTTTTCATATTCTTCTTCTTTTTAATTGTTTCTTTTTAATAAACCTCTTGGTCACCACTCACATAGTCCTCATCATGCACATTCTCCTCGCTTTCGAACGAGGCACTGGCAATTTCGGCATTGAGCGACTGGGTCTGAAGAGCATCGACGAGATAGAGTTTGAAGAACATTTCGTTCTGCTGTGTCTCCATCTCCCGGAGATGCGCATCAGCAAGCTTTTCCGGCTCTGCCAACAAAGAATCGGTAGCAATATTCTGAGCTATCCAAAGCTTTGGAGGAGTAGGAGCAAACAGATGCTGACGATATTGCCTCTGCCTGTGCTCCCTTGTCTTGGGAGATACGGAATCACCCGACTTTTTTATCTTTTCAGGCATGGAAAGATTGGCATCTGTCGATTTCTCCTCGTGGACAACAGCAGAATCAACATCCTCCTGAGTCGTTCTGCCATCGAGTTGAGCCATCTTCGAATCATCCTGATGCCCTGTCTGTTGACCTATCCGAGGAATGGCAATCACAAAGAGCAGGGCGATGGATGCAGCCATACCTATCGGCAACCATAGGCGACGCATTCGTGCCTTAATCTTCGGATGAGCATCTTCTACATGCTCCTCCGCCTCATGGTCAAGAGGCATACCCTCGTCGAAATATCCAAACATCATCTGGTATTCCTTCAAGTCATCGCTCACATCGGGATGCTGCCGAAACCACTCCCCTATCAGAGCCTCCTCTTCCAGAGAAGTCTCACCAGCCATAAATCGGTCGAGCAACAGTCGTATGTCCTTTTCTTTTTCGTTCATATCCAGTTTCCTCCTTTATTGATTATACCTATTTTATATATAAGGGCTATCGACATCTTTTTCTGATTTCCTGCAACATCTGCTTTCTAGCCCTCGAAAGCAAGACAGATACAGATTCAGGGGTGATGCCCACGATTTGCGCTATTTCCTCAAAGCTTTTCTTCTCTACCTGTCGCAGATAAAGCACCTGATATTGGTTGGAGGGCAGAGCCTTGAGGCGTTTTTGCAGCCACAGCTCGTTCTCCGAGTTTTCCACTTCCACATCGGGCGGCGCATAGTGGCTAGGCGACTTATCGAAAGGCTGGGCATCTATCGAAATCATCTTCCGCTTGCGAAAGAAGTCGATGCAAAGATGCTTGGCGATGCAACCCATCGAACCTTTGGCATGAGCAGCAGACTGAATATCATCCTTGATGGCCCAGAGCTTGAGCATCGCATCCTGTGCGATATCCTCAGCCTCATCGCAGCCAACACCATAACCTTGACTGATCTGCAAGGTTATCTGCCGCAACTGCGGAACGATATGGATGAATTCATTCTCTGTCATTAGCTCTCTTTTGCTTTATTTATTCAAAACTACAACATAAACGGAAAAAAAGTGTTTTTCTTAACGGGATTAACCTATATTAACAAGAAAGCCTGGCAAACGTCATTTGCCAAGCTTTCTTGATTTAAAAAACTATTTATTACTTATCCATAAACGACAAGCCCTGATAGAACCAGACATTCATCTGGTTGGCACCACGATGATTCCAGGCATAGTAAGGGATCAGGGTGAGGTTCTGAACCTTGACAGAAATGACACCTTCCTTCTTTTGGTCCAAAATATGAGCAAGTGTAGAAATTGCCTTGACTTTGAAGGCAGGAGCACCCTTGGTCTCCTTGTTCTCAATGCTGTAGTTATCTACCAGCGAGAAAGACGGCTTCTTAGCCATGATGGTGCGGAGTACAGGCTCGTTATCGTTATCCACAGCCTCAGCGCAATATACCAATGGTCCACGCTCTACGGCAACCTTACCCTTATCATCTGCTACCTTGCCATTAGCAACCACTGTACGGATTGGCATATCGAAATGGATGCGGATCACATCACCCTTCTTGATGTTCTTGACAGGAAGATAACCCTTGTTGGCATTGAGGTCAGCCTCTACAGCCTTGCCGTTTACGGTTACGCTATAAGCAGGCTTCTCTGCATCGCTATACTTGTAAAGATCACTAGGCACTACCTGATTGCGAACCCATCCAGGAATACGGACCAGGAGGTTGGCATTCTTTACGCCGTTCTTCTTCACAGCAATCTTGATATCGCCGTTCCAAGGATACTCGGTAGTTTCCTCCAAAACCACATCCTTGCCATTCACCTTGATGGTAGATGTATTGCCGGCAAAGAGATTCACATAGATATTGTTGTCCTTCACGCCATAGAGATAGCCAGGAACAGAAGGGATGAAACGGCACAAGTTACTTGGGCAGCAGGCACATCCGAACCAAGGCTGGCGGGTGGTGTTGCCATCGGCATTAAACTTATACTTGCCATCGCTAGACAATGGGTTTGGATAGAAGAATCTGCCGCCATCCATGCTCATACCCGAGATGACACCATTATATAAGGTACGCTCCATGCAGTCGATATACTTGCTCTCGCCGTGAAGGAGGAACATACGTTCGAAGAGGTAAACCATAGAAATGGCTGCACAGGTCTCGTTGTAGGCAGTCATGTTTGGCAACTCATAGTTATCACCAAATGCCTCACCGGCATGGCGGGCACCTACACCACCTGTAAGATAATATTTCTTGCCAACAATGTTTTCGAAAATACGGTCAATCACCTTCATATAGGCAGAATCCTTGGTCAAGGCAGCCACATTGGCAATACCGGCATACATATATCCAGCACGAACAGCATGACCAACAGCCTCTTTCTGCTCCAAGATAGGAGCCTGGCTCTGAGAATATGGGTTGCGGATATGAGTCTTGCCACGATAATCGAGCAGATACTTAGCCTCATCCAGATACTTCTTCTCACCGGTCAAGGTATAGAGACGAGCCAAAGCCATCTCGGCAATCTGATGTCCCGGAACGATAGTAGCCTGTCCTGCCTTAGGTCCCACCTCCTTTACCACACAATCGGCATAGCGCTTGGCGATGTTCAGGAACTTGGTGCTACCTGTAGCCTGATAATGAGCACAGGCTGCATCTACCATGTGACCGAGGTTGTAAAGCTCGTGGCTCAAATCCTCGTCCTTCACCCAACGCTTATTTCCCGACCATCCGTGTGGATGCTTTGGGTTGATGGTACGAGCGGTATAGAGATAGCCATCTGGCTCCTGTGCCGCACCTACCACATCGAGCACGCTGTCGATATAAGCCTTCAACTTCTTGTCCGGATAAGTCTGGAGAATGTAGCTGGCACCTTCGATGGTCTTATAAACATCGGTATCATCGAAAGAGAAGCCCATGAACTTGCTCACATCCCACTCCTTGGTCTCCAAGCCCGGGTGGTTAGGATGCTGCAAAGTGTAGGCAGCCATCTCGAAGTTCTTGTAACGGTGCTCGCTCTCGCACTTGCTAAAAGCCAAAGGAATGGTTACCTTTTGGGCAGCCTGCAAGCGGGCACCCCAGAAGGTGTTCTGTGAAATCTTCACACTGGTGAATGGTACTTGAGTGAATGGATAGCCATTGCTCAACACCTTGTTGCTCTTCTGCGCCATTGCTGGCATTGCCACGGCGGCAGAGAGAAGTACTGCTGAAATGATTTGCTTCATTGCTTATTGGTTTAATTGATAATTTATTATTGTTGTTGTTTATTCTTTCCTATCGTAAACTTTCTCTATAAGAAGCCTTACAACGGTGCACAGCTTATGCAAACGAGCACAATGAAAGCCTGCTTTCAAATGACCGAGTGCTGCTAAGCTGCTGCAAAGATACACAAAAGTTTCCATAATAGTGTAAACTTAACAATAATATTTGGATAATTATCATTAAAGATTATGAATTCTCATGTTTATAGGGCAAAATAATGCTTGCAAATGATAAAAACCCGTTCATTGTAATGACCTCATTTCGTTCTCATTTTCATCAATAGCGGCATGATGAACACCAGCATCGGGATGGAGAAGAGCAAACCGCCCGTCACCCCCGTGGCAAAAGAGAACCAGAAAGGTTCCTCATCCCGCTCCCAAAAGAATGGCAACAACCCCAAGATGGTAGAGACTATCGTCAAGAATATCGGTAAAATCTTGTGATTGAAGGCACAGAGATAAGCCGACACGGCATCCCGCTTGCGCAACTTAACCACCAAATTGTATTGACAAAGTATATAGATGGAAGCATTCACCACGAGACCACTCAACAAGACAAGAGAAGCAAAGCCACCACTGCCAAAGCCTACATCAAACAATACGAAGGTCAAGAATGCCCCCATCAGGGAAACAGGAATCATGAGCACCACAACCCAAGCCTGCCAGAGAGACTCGAAGACCACTGAGCAGATGAAAAATATCAAGACTGCCACCACCAAGAGAAGCCAATAGTTTGACTTTTCCTTGATAGGATTGTAATAGGCAGCCGTCTCGCAACGAAAACCTATCGGCATGCTTCTATTGAAATGAGCCATGACGCTATCCATATACTCAGCCGAATAGGTGTACGAACCCAATATATTGAATGCCACATTGAGCACATACTCTTGATTCTCTTTTGGTATAACTTCCTTAGCCTCACGGCGCTGCAACATCATGACATCGGAGAGAAGCACCTGGCTGCTATCTACCAGCATCTGGCTGTTCTCCATACTCCACAAATCATAAGGCACCTGAGGCTCAGGAGCCAGATAAACATCAGCAGGATGCGCCTTGTCCCGATAAGAATCCACATACACCCGCTGCAACAAGCTGCCCAACTTGCGATGCACATCACCAGCCTCAACACCATAAAGGCTCATCCTATCCTTATCATACCGCATATAGAGTTCCTCCTCTTGGTTCTCAAAGCCAGGAGTCTCCACGGCAATGTCTTGCACCCTAGGATTCTTACCCAAATAATCAGCCATGCTCTCTGCCACCTGATACAGTCGGGCATAGTTATAGCCCGACACCTTGATTTTGGTAGCACGATATTGAAGGTTGATAGAATTGCTGAAACCTCGTTCGCTGATGCCGTAGGTACTCCAGTCGGCACCCCCTATCGTGATGACCTTGCCTATCACCTTCGACTCCAGGCGATAAGGAAAACCGGCAGGCACATTCTTCTTGAATTTCACCGTGATTTCACCTTGCCGACCATCTATGCGAGTAACAAACTCCTTGATTTCAGGATATTTTTTCAGCAATTCCTCCACGATGACCATCTTCTCGTTCAGCTGCACGGCTGTGCCTCCCACAGGCATCAATCCCTGTATATGAAGCACTTTGTCCCCATCAGCTTTTCTTGTCTGCTCATGCTCGTTCAGATAATCAGCAAAGAGCTGAATCGTACCTCCAAAACAAGAAGCCAATTTATCCGTTGTAGCACTTTTCCAATCTTCAGGCAAAGCTTGGAATGGTATGCCGAATGCCCACACCAAGACGATATAGACTATCCATTTGCGGCGCGATGCCATCAAGATATAGCGTCTATAGAAATGATTCCAACAGACCACCCATCTGCGCTTGCCCCTAAAGACGCTCGGAGCTTGGCACTTGCATCTTTGCATGGCTGCAGGCACAAAGAAGAGAGCCACCAACAAGGCAACAACCAGGTTGATGACGATAATCAAAGCGAAATCATACAAGTCTGCCTGCAATTCCTCTGGCAGGAAAAAGACGATGACAAGCGAGCCTATGGTTGTCAACATCGCTGCCAGCATGGAAAGGAAAGCCTTCCGGTTGTGATAATAGGCATAATGGTCGGCCATGACAATGACAGAATCGATGATAATGCCAAGCGACACCGTAATGCCTGCCAACGAATAAATATGCAGTTTGATACCACAAGCACAATAGATGATTACAGCTATCAAGATGTTAGCCGCCAAAGCCGATGTCACCACCATAAGATACCTGGCATTGCGGTAAATGACCCAAACAAAGAGCAGCAGGATGAATAATGAAGCTAGGCTACGCCCTATCAGCTTGGACATTTCTTCTCGTTGGAGTTGAGCCACATCGTATGACAAATGCACATACAACGGACTGTGCAATTCACCCTTGACAGCCTCCATCTCGTCTTGCACCTGGTCAGACAGATGCAAGATGCGAGCTGCAGGCTTTGCATAAACATTCACATATACCGTATTCAATCCATTCACACGATAAAAGCCAGAAGGCTCATATCGTTTGACATGAATCCTAGCCAAATCATTGAGATAAACCACCCGATTGCCATTGACCTTGATGGGAACATCAGTAAGCGACTTTCCATCGCATGCCGTTTTCAATCGAAAAGCAATCCACTCCTTCCTGTTGTCCACAGTGGTATGCAGCATCGTGCCAACCACTTCATCCTTTCCCAGGAAATTGCGGATTCCATCCTGCAAGTCTTGGCTTGTGATGCCACAAGCAGCAAGTGCCATCGGGTCATAGCTCACCTCCACATACTTATCCGTGGTTCCTGCCACCTCTACCCGGTCCACGCCATCCAGCAACTGCAAGCGTCGCACCACATTTCCTGAAACAAGCTTCTTCAGCATTTCGGGCGGCATATCACCATTCACCTGATAAGTGAGAAGCAGCTGTTGCTCTTGGTGCATTCTCGCACCACCGGTTACCTCGCCACCTTCCACCACAGGATAGCCAGCACCCTTGGGCAACTTGGCATACGACTGGCGCAACAGAGAAGTAACCGAGAATCGCAAAGCCGCAACATCCACCTTTTCCTTTGCCCAAACAACAATCTCGCTGCTGCCATAGGAAGAGCGGGAGGAAACACGCTCCACCCCTTTCAGCGCAGAGACCATTCCCTCTATCGGTGTCGTCAGATTTTGCTCTACAATCTTAGCCGACACCTGTGGCCATTCGCACCTGATGACCAGACGATTATCCCGCTGGTTCTGAGGTTCGGTACCCACATCCACCAACGGCAACAGAGCCGCACCCACTATCATCAAGATGACAAAGGTCAATATCACAGAGAATGAAGATAGTTTCATTGTTACTTTTTACTTTCTTTTCCGATAAATTACATAATAGAGAATAGGCACAAAGAAGATGCTCACTCCTGTACCCACAACCATGCCCACCAAGATGGTGAGCGAGAGAGGGAATTGTAAGTCAGCCCCTATTGAACCACCTGAGAGAAATGGCACCAAAGAGAAGATGGTGGTAAGCGAGGTCATCAATATCGGCAACAAACGTTCCCTGCCCGCCTTGACAATTGACTCAAACAAAGGCATACCGCTCTTGCGATGCCCATTGATGGTATCCACCTTCAGGATGGAGTCGTTGATAACGATACCTGCCATCACGATAAGTCCCGTCATAGACATCAGGTCTATCGGCAGCCTCAACAGATACAGGATAACCAACACCACAAAAATATCCAACACCATCTCGGAGAGGATGATAAATGGCTGAACCAAACTCTCAAACTGCGCTGCCAATATAAAGAACAGCAGCAGGACGGATACCAACAAGACCCCAACCATTTGCAGGACGGCTTGCTGGCTCAGGAAATAATCACCACTAACGGATGCCCTCAGTTCACCTGACTTTTGGTTGCTGCGAGCCACAAAGTCAAGCACATCATCCACATGCCCCTTGGTCGTACTCAGCTCTATCGGGTAAAACTCACCTTCTTCCGATCCATACAAATGCTTGAAACCAGACTCCTTCCTCTCCTTTAAAAGGAGTTGCAAGGGAACATCCACCCCTGCCTGATTTTTGATAGAAGCAGCCATCAGGGTATTTCTATCAGCCTCAGCAGCTCCCACGATAACAGGTTGGGAAACTGCTCCCTGATGGATGCGCAACACATCATTGCTGCCCGTCATTTGGCGCAACCTATCATAAAGCTGGTCATAGGAGATGCCGTACAATGACATCTGTTCCACATCAGCCTCCAACACCAAATTGTCCTCTACCACGACAGATGGAATATCCAAAGATGGGAAATGCCTGCGAAGAGAATCTACGTAAGCCTCAGCCTGATTTACAGATGGACGATGCCCCAAATGGTCTTGCAACTTGATGCATAGCTCAGGTTGCCCTGAAGAGAAGATCAAATCGAACAGATTGCCCGATGGAGCAAAGGAGACGGTAGCTTCAGGATATCTCTGAGAGATACATGCTTGCAATCTCTTTTGGCACTCCTCATACTGTTCCTCATTCTTCCCCTTCAGGTAAGCCAATGCCTCGGAAGATGATATCTCCCTGGTATGAAACAACATGAAGTCCTGGCTACCCACCATCGAAGTGTAAGTTTGGGTCTGGTCATCACATAGCCTCAGCACCTCACCCATGCGTCTGTCATTTTCCTCTACAGAGATATTAGCATTCCAATCCACATACATGATTCCATCAGAAGCATTCATTGCTGGCATCTGCCGCTTGTCGGACACCCAAAAGACAAGAACAAGCCCCGGTATCGCCAACAAAGACAAACCAAGGCATAAACGCAAATGGGCAAAAGTCCAGGCATGCATCCGGTCATAATACCCATATATAATATGGTGCAACTTACTTGGCTGCATCATCGTTTGCTGCTCAACATTCTGTGCCTTGTGTTGCCTTACATGCAATACATAGAAATAAACAGGCAACACCAACACACTCACCGCCAAGGAAGAGAACAGGGCAATGGTAATGCCCATGCTTTGATCAAAGAAGAGCGCACCAGCCATTCCGCCAATGAATATCAGTGGTATGAAAACACTGCAAGTGGTAAGCACCGAACTCAGCATGGGAGCAAAGACACTGGCAGTGCCCTTGCATACTGCCTTCTCCAGTTGCGCTCCGCCTCTTTGCTTCTGCAAGATATTATCTATCACGATAATGGAATTGTCTACAATCATACCCACACCCAAAATCAGTCCAGAAAGGGAAATGATATTGATGGATATGCCTGCCAACCTAAAACAAAGCAAGGTTATCACCAGAGATACGGGGATAGACAATGCCACCAGCAAAGCCAATCTCCATCTTCGCAAGAAGAGAACCAGCACCATTGCCGTAAAAAAGATGGCAGCCAAAAGGTTCCACTCCAGATTATGGATGGAATAATCCAGCAATTCGGTCTGGTCTCTTGTCACATCAAACTCCAAACTGGGGTTTGCCTTTTGCAAGCTAGCCACAACATCCGATATAGCCTCCTGCAGATCACCCATCTGGGCATCACTCTGCTTTATGACAGCCAGCGTAACACAATTCTTCCCATCATGGCGCACAAAATTCTTTCGCAATGCCGCACACTCTTCTATCTGGCACAGATCCTTCAGCTGCAACAGTCTGCCGGCATGCTTGATATAGATGTTGCGCACATCATCAACGGTCAATATCTGACTGTCAAAATGGATATTGTAACGATATATGCCATCCACTACAGACAAAGAAGTCAACTGAACGTTGTTGTCAGCCAAAGCACCCTGCAGGTCTTGAATCGTCAATCCCAGTGCCTCCATCTTTTCCTGCTCAGGAATACACCTAATCTCAGAAGAGACCATGCCGCTCATATCCACCATTGCTACAGAAGGCAACTGCTCCAATCTTCTGCTGGCTACATTGGCGGCAAAATCACACAATTGAGCAAACTGAGGGGAAGCCTTGCCCCATGCACGCTCATCCTTTATGGATATATCCAGGTAGAAAGCAGGAATATCCATGGCACTAGCCTTAATGATTTTAGGGCGTTCCATCTCCTTAGGCAAATGAACCATCGTCAAATCTACCTTTTCATTTACCTCGATAAAGAACATATCCATGTTGGAACCAGGCTCAAACTTCATCAAGACACTTCCCTTCCCCATGCGAGAATCGGAGTTGACGCTCTTCACACCAGCTACACGAGACAAGTTCAAGCGCAAGGGGGCAATAACCTTCTGCTCCATCTCTTGGGCTGAATATCCAGGCATACTGGCTTGCACCGTAACCTGGGGCACATCCATATCGGGCATCAGGGAAACAGGCATGTTCCTGATGCCAATCAAGCCTATCACCATGATGGCTACCAGTATCATGGTGACAGCTATAGGACGCTTCATCAAATAATTTATCATATACCCCAAAATTAATTCCTAATTCCTTATTACTTATTCCTTATGCTTATTCCTTACATGCACCTCGGTGCCATCAGCCAAGTTTAAGTTGCCCGACGTGATGACCACGTCACCAGCCTTGATTTGTGTCTCCTTCCGTTTGCATCCCCCTATTGCATAAGAATGTATATTGGAATGCAATACATCCACATAGGTCCATACCGCCTCGCCCTTGTCATAGAGGAAGACCACATGGTAGCCATCACGTTCGATAACGGCATCCTTAGGCACCACCAACGAATGCGGCACATCGTTTTCCACGATGACCTTCACATTCATACCATCCATCAGCTTGCCCTGGGCATTAGGGATGCGAGCCATCACCTTAATCAGTCCCTTGTCGCTGACCGCAGGATTCACATTCACCACTTGCCCCTTATATCGCTCAGTTTCATCCGCAAAGAGATTCACCCATACCGTCTGCCCTACATGCACCTGCTTGATTTCTGCCTCCAAAACCTCAAACTCCACATCCAACTGGGTATCATTTACCAAGCAACAGAGTTTATCCACCCGTTGATGCCGCTTATTGACCAAGTCGGTAATACGACCAGAGAATGGGGCGACCAAGGCGCATTTCGTCAGCAGACGCTTGGCAGCCTGCAATTGGTAAGTGGCAGCAAAGTATCCAGAGGTAACCTTTGCCCTATGCATCACATCGGCAGGCACGGCATCCGAAATGCCATTATAACCCAAACCGATCAACTTATCGGCAAGGGCTATCCGGGCATTCTCCAAATCACGAGATGCTTTTTCCACACTCAGCTTGGCATCAGCAGCATCCGTCCTGGCTATGAGCTGCCCCTTTCTCACCACCTCACCATTATGCACGAATACCTGATCCACGCTGCCCCCATCAGCTAACGACAAATCACATTTTTCCAAGGCTCGCAACTTGCCGTTGCAAACCAACTGGCGATGGAATGTCTGCTCCCTCAGCCTCAACGTATCTACATAAATCTCTGTAGTCAAGCTATCAGCTGTTGGTATATCCTGTCCATCTCCCTCCGTATTCTTATGTTTGCATGCACATAAAGAGCCTAACAATGCACAAGCCACCATGAAATATAAATAATGTTTTTTAGCCATATCCTTATGATGTTATAGATTTACCCCTCCACGTCTTACTTGACCAGAGCCTCGAAATCGGCTATCAGGTCTCTATGTTCCACCCAATCATAAAGGGTAAACTTGCGCAGAGTATAATAATAATTCCAATACGACTGCAATTGTCCGATGTATTGCGCTTTTGCCGTCTCCAGTTCCTGCAAGGCTGTGTTCAGCTCCGTCACCGACACATTGCCTGTCTCAAATCTCTTCTTCGTGATTTCATAACGCTCTTCCGAAATCTTCTGGGCACGCTTTGAGGTACGGCATTGCTCTGCCTGCAAGCTAAACTGCATCACCTCTCGCTTGATGCTCTGCACATAATCGTTATCAGCTTGCTCTTTCTTGGTCTTGGCAAGCTCAAGATTCGACTTTGCCACCATCACCCTGCCTTTCTTCACTCCCCAGTCAAAGATGGGTACGGAGATGGTCAAGCCAATAATCTCATTGTCTTGCAGATGACTATAAGCTGATGCAAAGCCATCAGCCGTACGATTAAATCCCACTTCTGCATTGAGCTGCATCTGGATGCCTTGAGCCGCCTTTGCCTTGGCAAGATTCTGTTGGGCAGAAAGCAAATCCAGGTCTTGTCCTATGGCATGTGATGAATTATTCATCGCTTTTTGCAACACCTCATTCACATTGAGCACCTGTTCAATGACATTCTCGGGGGGCAGGAGTATTACTTTCTCATCCTGACTAATCCTCATATAGGAGAACAAATCATAGAAAGCATCATTCATCTTGACCTGTGCCTCATTGCGTGTAACCTTGGCATTGAGCATCGACAATTCCAGTTGCAGCAAGTCGCCCTTCGTAATCGTACCCAGTGACAATCGCTTTTGCGACATAGCATAAAGATCTTCCAAATCCTTCAATTTAGTTACACTCTGGTTATAATCCGACTGCGCAGATATGGCAGCAAAATAAAGAGAAGCCACCCGAATGGCGATGCTTTCGATACTCTCACAATATATCCGTTTGGCTCTTTCATATTCCTTTGGTTCCATCTTCTTTCGCCACTTCATCTCATTATATGATGTGAAAGGTTGGGAATAAGACAAGCGCAAAGGCAGGGTGTTGTAAGTAGTCATCTTATAATCAAACTGATCCAGTCGGTAAAGATAAGACTGCAACGACAAGGTTCCTCCCAAAGAGCTAATCTGCTGTTCCAAGGATAAGGTCAGCGAGTTGACCAATGAGTTGTTATCCACATAATTGATCTTACCATCCTCCGCATTTCTAGCCTCCACCCGAGAATGGTTAAAGTTCATGATGCCTCCCGTCAGGCTCATGGAAGGCAACAACTCTGCCCGAAAGGACTTATAGGTCCAATAGCTAGACAAGAAACTAAACCTAGCCAACTGGGCATCATAAGAGTTTCTCTGGGCAATAGCTATGGCATTGTCCAGAGAAACAGCAGTCTGAGCGTGAAGCGGCGAAAAGCCACCCAAGCAACAGGCTATCAATAAAAAACGTATAAAATAACTTCTCACAATATGCTACTTAATCTCTAAAGATTATACATCCATATTTCATCAGCTTTAGTCTTTGGATTTTCAGAGAACAAATATAATTTCTTTTTATCAGCAGAAATCTTTATACTGCTCCCCACTTTGTCCAAGGCTATTCTACGTATTGGATTTCCATCCCAATCATACACTTGTATCTCATTGCCATATTGGGATTCCATATAATTCTTAGGAGTCTTACCATATAAGTTCTTTTCTATCATCAATACATAAATAGCATCCTCATCAACATCAATAGCCAATCTCTTACCCGAATTCTTTAATAGTTCATAATTACCATCAGGAGCTTCCTTATATTCGGGTTTCACCGAGAACAATTCATTTTTGACTTCCACCTTATTCTTATCTATAGAAAATATAAATGCATACCTTTCCCATCCACAAAGGTACAAGAAGCGGTCTTTCGATTTGAAAATTCTACTGTTGTCTGTATAAACAGAATGCTTAGACAGACTATCACCAGCAAACTTATCTTGCGGCCAAAAGTCCAACGTTTCTGCCTTTAGATTTTTAAAATCAATAATTGAAAACAGATGTCCAGCCTGAGAGAACGGAGCACCTGGCAGCAATATGGTAGAATCAGACAATACCTGAAAACTCTTTGTTGCAAAACGAATAGAAGGCAATTTGGTCAAATCAAAACGTTGTCCCTTGCTAAAATCCAATCGGTTCAAATCAGATTTTGGGAAAGAAGAAAAAGACAGCAACTGATTTCCATTAGCATAATTCAACACTCCCAAAGCCCCATCAGAAGACAAGGCAAAAGAGACTTCATCATACTCACCCCTTCCTTTTCCCCTATTAAATACATTTCTTTTAGCCAAAAGCGAATCTCCATCTTGTACGCAGATGCAGCAATTCACATCATCTCTATACACCTGAGAAAGCCAAAAATCTTGCGTTATCAAACGAGGATAAGCTCCAATACATTTATCATCAGGATGCAATAACGTACCCTGTATATTTTCTACAGTCAAATCCTCAATGCTCTTCTTCGCTACATTAGAACAAGAAGTAAGCATCACAATTGCCAACAAGAAACTTGCTATAAAATTTACTTTCACCATTATCTTTAAATCATTTTTTTTATGAGTAAATATAAATTATGCATCTATCCCTTTCAGATGCCACTGCAAAAATAAAAAACAAAAATCCACCATTTTTGAGTTTACCTTTTGTTTACTTCCTTTAAAACATATGATTTAAAGCATCAGAAAACTTGATATGCAACATAGAACAAAGTAATCGTAACATGATATTATCAATTCAGAAAGATCTTATCCTTATCTTGGAAGAGGGGGGGATAGGCATCTTTACGAGTTGGAAAGAGCTTCTTACCATGTCGGAAAGAGTATCTTCTCGGGTTGGAGAAAGTATGATTCCGGGTGCTAGGAAGTAACTTCTCTATTGTTGCCACTAGGCTCGGCAACTCTGCTGAGCCTATTCACCCACTCTTCACCCGAAAAATGTAATATTTTTATAACTATACCACGTAAATGATATTTTTTTCAACCTTTGTATTTCTATATTAACTAAATTTTGTACCGATATATATAATCATCATTCAGTCCAAATCCATAGATAAACCTATTTTTTTCATCAATCACAAATTTAAATATTTTACGATCCAATACATACTTACAAACAGGAATAAGTTTTTTATCATATACCTCTATACAATAATTTACATTCCGATCATTACTTCTTCCATTGCGGCAAAGAAAGTAAAAGCCACATGAAGTTACATAACCATCCGTATAATAGAGACAAGGAGACTTGTCCCTTTTGCCTACCAAATAATCTTGATTCTCATAGTCCCAACAAACAGTTTTATCATATGCCAAATCGTCAGAATGCAAAACGACAATTTCATGCCGATATTGGAATGCATACGCAGCAAGACTATCATCCATACAAAGAGAGCCTATAAGCACTTCATTATTTCTTACTTTTCCACATAGATCTTGCAAAGAACGACTCATACAATCATCTTTCTGAGCAATACTATAACATTTAATTTCATTATGGATCAAATCATTATAATACAGCAAAGAATCGCCCATCATATACATGTCATTGGGAACATCTGACAAAAACAACTCAAATTGCTTTTTCTCAACCAGCTTATTATTTACTAGAGACATCTTTTTGATAGTATGATTTGTATAACCACGCACGTATAATTCTGATTGCATTGAACGACAAAATGTAGGAAAAGACTGCAACTCATTATTTCCATGTCCCTTTACTCCTAAAGAATAATCATACTTTAAGTCTGGAATAGAATAAAAATGCATCATTGTATCTGCCTTAAAACTAGACACAATAAACTTACCCTCATTCAACGCAACAAAAACATTGTCGTACACTTTTTGGGTTGGAACAGAATCTGCTTTTAAAGATATTTCTTTAGGAAAGCTATCATATGCCACAACACCATGCATTGAAGCTGACGTACAAGATGACAGTAGCATTACCACTACCGCCATCTCAAACAATATTATTTTTGCAATTACTAATAAAATTCTCTGTTTCATTTCTATAATTATTTAATTAATAAAAGCATTGCATCCATCTCATTCAGATGCCACTACAAAAATAACAAAAAAAAATAATGTTCCTCTAACATATAATTTACTTTTTGTTTATTTCTTCCAATCATCCTTCATTTTACTCCTCATATACAGAAGAGAAGAATTGAAATCATCCGGCAAGAAACATATCAACTGATTCCCATGTAATATAACCCTCTGAGGAGAGAAAAGTCCATCTATCAAAACCTCCCCTACCTCTTCTATTTATATTCATGAAAAAACAAAACGGGATTCGAATCCTTGTTCAATTTTATCAAACGACTGTAATTATCCAAATGTGTTCTCATTTTTCCACCGTTAATGATGTATTTAATAAAATGGGGCATAAAGCACGGTTTCAACAATGCTACAACCCCTCGTTCATTACTATAACAAAAGTCCATCGGAATCATATTTTTATCAGAAACATAATCATCCATGAAAAGACTCGATGTCTTCGTTTTTCCACTCGCTTTGTCATATACTAGATAATTCCGCTCATCCCCCTCTAGATATTGGAAAAAGACTTTACTTGGTGATTCTATGAAACGAGAAATCTGATGAATCCTCTTTTGCGAATAGATGCCAGAAAAATCAATTTTTTCCAATTTTCCTTCTGCTATTTTCTGCATCTTCAGAACTTCCTCCTTATCCACAAACTTCCGACTATCCACAATATATGCAGCAGATACACCATCTGCCGTGACATTCATAATCAAGTTAGAAAACAAACCTATATATTTGGGGCTTTGACTATTCTTTGAATAAAAGTTACTATGCTCCAAGCTAAGTGGGAAATTCCACCCATGATTGTAGTCATCAGATTTCAAAAACTTGCCCACTTGCTTTCCGTTACACTCATCTATTTCCCTTAATTCATATTTTTCCTTTTCCAAAACCGAAGACCTATTCAGATATATCTTCCCACCTATTTCCTGCATACTGTAAGTAAGATAACCATTTTGGACTGCTTTTATACTTGACAAGAACTTATAATCATCCAAACTGAACTTCAGAATCTCATCCGTAGCCTCATCTAACAGATAAATAACTTCTTTTGTTCTATCTATAGAAAAGTCTGCCAACTTCATGTATTCTCCATGTCCTCTACCTGGCGAAGAAATGGTTCTTTTAAACTTACCATTCCCATCAAACACATAAAGCTTATTGGCACGGTCATCAAGGATATAAATATCTTCTTTGTATATTTCCAAAGAACGTATATTCTGAACCACACATTCTGGTTTCGTCTCCAGCAAAACGACCTTTGGTGCCTTAAAGAAATCAGAGAATATCAAAGAGTCACATCTTGTAGCCCCATCTATGCTTATGGTATCTGCATCAGCATACATTGTGGCAGTATTATAACTGCCACAAGATATGCACATGACAAACGCTAGTATGATAAACATACAGTTTATTGCTTTATTCATATCTTTTCCTTTTTATCATTAATAATCATATATACTTTTTGCTGATTATTCTATACCTATCAGTCTAGTTGCCCATTAAGTTTGATTTTTACCAACATAGGATTGTTAGGATAAGCTTTCAATTTATCCTTTAAGCTTGGATAAAACGGAGATTTCTCAGAAAACTCCATAGGATACACCAAAGCCCAAAATCCAGTTTCATCTACATCCACTATTGAAATGCCAAGTTCTATATCCAGTGGTCCTGCATAAACTCTTTTCAGGTTCTTATCATAAAAAACCATATAATATTTCTGCTGTGGACCAACAACCGAAGCATAAAGCCACTTGGAATTTTCAAAACACATCTGAACAGATTTGAAATATCTTTTCATATTATCTGTTTTCTCAAAATCATCATACTTGTCAGATATGTACTTTTCCGGTAATGCCTCACTTCCAAAATCCAACAGATATTTAGGATATAGTTTCCCCTTTTTATAGGTATCTATCACAAAACATCCATAGTCGGGCAGAACCAAATTATTATCATCCAAAGAAAAGAAACGCTCACTTTCCATCTGAATGCCATTACGCTTACGTAAATCTTCTATCTTTTTATCTTGAGACATTTTTGATATAGAGTAATCCTTGTAAGGTGAATATAATAAAGTATCATTCCCCACAACCATAAAGCGACAATAATCAGTACCAGACTTATTTATACTCCTATCCCTTCTTAAAAACTTGCCATTATTCTCATCAAAAATAGTCGTACCACGCTCATCAAGAATCGTAATAAGAGAATGCTCTGTATCCACTGAAAAATCCTGGAAATCGACATGCTCAGATTCAGAATATCCAACTTTTCCTACCTCATATTTAAACTTGCCATTATGCTTGTCAAAAACAAACAAACTCTTCTGCTTAAAATCTTGAAACAGGATTAGATTCCCCTCCACCCTACATTTAGAGGCAACAGTCAACAAGGAAGAATTGGTATTCTCCAAAGGTACCACTTCTTCTATTGATAACAATGAAGCCCAATTTGTAAACTTAGGTTGCTTCACATCTATAACCTCACACTCTGTAACAGAAGGACTCTCTGTACATGCTACCATACATGCACAGAGACTAAACAAAACGAATGGAAGAAAAAACAGAAACTTTTTCATAATTCCTATTATTTTTAATAATTCATTGTATATTTTTTGATGCAAAAGTACAACAAAACAAACATATATTGGCATATTTGAGTTTACTTGTAATTTCCTTTTTAATTTTTAGAGCTTTAATATACAAAGTAAACAAACAGTAAACTCATGACTAAAACAACAAACACTTATCACTTCTTTGCAATATGTACCAAAAACTTTTCCTCATGTACCATTTTAAACAAAAGTAACAGATTTTTCTTTTATATTCCAAACGAGATTTATACCTTTGTATAAAAAGAAAGAAAAAGCAATGAAAAAAATCGCCATTTTACTTTTGGTAAGCATGCTAATTTCATGCACCAATCAAGAGAACAACAAAAAACTAGCTAACATTGAACGAATCATGTTAGCTTATCCTGATAGTGCATTTACTCTTCTCCAAAAAGACTCTGCCTCTATATGTGAAATGGGTAAAGATGCACAAATGCACTACCAAATCACTCTGTGCAGAATCAATGATATGCTATATAAGCCACACACGAGCGACAGCATGATGCTAAAGGTTGCAGATTATTTTGAGAAGAGAAACAACAAAGTTTTGCTGAGTCAGGCATACTATTGTCTGGGGGGTATCTATAGAGACCTTAACAATCACCCAAAAGCTATCAACTATTTCTTAAAAGCAGCCACAACTGACAGTATTAATGCTCCTAAAGAAATGTTGGGCAGAAGTTATTACCAATTATCCGATCTTGAGGACAACAGACTCAATAAGCAGCAAGCACTGCTATATTGCAAAAAAGCTTATAGTTACATTAAACAAGCAGAAGATTATGGACTAACAAATGCCTGTCTGATGGATATGGGGCATTATTACTATGACTTAGGGAAAATAAAAGAATACTCCTCATTCACAAAAATTGCCAAAAAGAACATCTTGGAAGACCATGATACTTTGAACTTAAGACGTTTTATCGTTTTTGAAGGAGAAAATGCTGTTTATAGCAACAATCAGCAAAAACTGAAAAAGCTCATACTTGAAGCAAAAAAGGAACTTACTCCTGAGCAACTGCAAGACTGGGGTATCAATATGATGCAAGGATACCTGCATAAATTCCTTCACCAGCAGGACTCTGCCTTATATTTTTTCCAGAAAGGATTGAAAATAGACGACCCTTGGAGAAAATACGAGGCTAGCATTGCCATATCCGAAACTAAAGCTGACGGCAATAAATACGAAGAAGCTTGGACCGTGCAAAAAGAAGCAATAAAGCTAAAGAACGAAATTGATTCCATCGACAACAAGTCGGAGGCTGAGAAAATGAAGGCTGCCTATAACTACGAAGAAGAAGTGGCTAAAAGAGAGGAAGCAGAAGAGGCTAGATACCATTTCATGCTTGGTATCATGGTTGCCATCTGCTGCATCCTCGGATTATCATCTTTCGTTCTGTATCTCAAGAATTCCTCTAAGAAAAAGGAACTGTTGCAACTAAGGGTTATTGCTCAGCAAAACAAAGAAATAACCCAACAGAAGACGCACATACAAAGCCAAGAGACTCTGATACAATGTCAGAAAACCCAGATAGAGAATCAAAATGAGAATATCCAAAAGCTGGAAAACAGAAACAACCACTTATCGAAATATGAACTATTGTCAAGTGATGCGAGAAATTGTAAAATTGGTGAGCAAATCCATTTCCATGAAGACAAATGGAATCAATTCAGAATGTCTGAGGCATACACCTATTTACACCGCATGATTAATGATGGCCTGATGAATTACAAAGCTTCTGATTACAAGAAAGCCATCTCTGCAATAAAAGAAGAAATCGACAATTTCTTTAATGACTATGGCAAACGTCTCAAGGTCGCATTCCCTGAAATAAAAGATTCACAAATCACCTTTGCCTATCTTGTAAAAGCAGATGTCAAATTCAGCAATATTGCCATCCTATTAAACAAAAGCAAACCTAGCATCACAAAGACTAGCAAGGGATTCTTACAGCTTCTTGAAAAGCCATATACAACCAAAGAACTCATTGAATTCTTGCAGAACTTCTGAAAAAACTTCTGACAAACAGTTACAAACACAACAATGCCACTTCACACACCTTTTTGTGCGCAAAGTGGCATTGATTATATGACGTTGAACGATTACTCTTGCGCAATGATACCGCCCTTAGGGTGCATCTCCACCTTGAGGTTTCCCTTTTTATCCACCTTCACGGTCTTTACATGAGAATCTGGCCAGAGAGCCTTTTTGTCCTTGCTTGCCGTCTCATAATAATAGGTAACGGTTTTGCCGGCGAGCATAGGCAACTTCAGGGTGAGTTTCATCAGCTGGTCGGTGCCGTTCAATCCAGCCACATACCATTTGTCGCCATGGCGACGAGCCACTACGGCATACTTGCCAGGATAACCTGCCACAAACTGGGTCTCATCCCATGTGGTTGGCACGCTCTTCAAGAAATCAATCTCATGCTTTGGAAGCTCAGTGAGGTTGTTAGGATAGATGGCGATACACTGGATGGCAGCCTGGTTCATGATAGCCGATGCCATCTCGAAGACATCGGTGGTATAACGACGATGACGACTCTTGTTGTCACGAGACAAGTATTTGTTCATGATGGTGCCACCCCAATCCATCGCTCCCACGGCATTGCGGCAGAATGGATGCATGGTCAGCTCAAAGCCCTCCTGCTTGGCATGATAATCAGAGAAGAATACATTCTCTGAAGCCAGTACAGCCTCGCTCGATACATAGTTAGGATACATGCGCTCCCAACCTCTTGGCAGGGTGCAGCCATGGAAGATAACCTGAATGCCATAATCGTTGGCATCGCTGAGGATGTCTTCATACTGCTGCATGGTATGCTGCTTGTCGCCACCGAAGAAATCTACCTTGATACCCTTGATGCCGATGCTCTTCACCCAAGCCATCTCCTTCTTTCTTGCCACGATATTATCCATGATGCCACGAGGACCCTGAGGTGCATCGTTGGCCACACCATTGGAATTATACCAGAGCATCAGACTCACATTCTTGCTCTGCGCATACTTGCTCAACTCTGCTATCTTGTCTCTACCAATCTGGGTATCCCAGAGCGCATCAACCAGCACATATTCATATCCCATGGTAGCAGCCAGGTCGATGAACTGCTTCTGGTCGTTATAGTTGCAGGAACCATCTTGCCAGATGAGCCAGCTCCAGGCATACTTACCTGTTCCGTATTTCTGGGAAGCCTCGAATCTTGGCTCCACCACATCGTATGGAATTGTAGTCTCTACCAATGGCTTCAGATCAGCACCCACGGTGATGGTGCGCCATGGAGTGGAACCCGGAAGAACAAAGACCCCCGATGTAGAACCAATGCCATCAGCCTCCTTCTCCATTGGGAAGGCAATCTGATAACCCTTTACAGCATCGTAATCGCTGATGTGACAGCCCGGATAGTTGCCATGAGTACCCGTCTCACTGACCAATACCCAGCCATCGCCGCCTACCTTGAAGAGGCATGGGAAGGTATAGCCATGACCATAGCCCGATTTTGCAGACAGAGGCTGATCTACCTTGTAGTCCTCTTCATAACTTGGTTTGGTTCGGGCGAAACCGATGAGCGGATCCGACTGTGGGCAGAGATATGTGGTGGTTACCTTGGGCAGATTGAAGGCTGTCTTCTCTTCGTTTACGATGAGATGCTGAGCCTTCAGCTTGTCAAAAGTATAACGGAAAGCCACATCGTTGTTGCTCACATTGAAAGTAACCGTCATCGGCTGCTTCTTGCCGTTCAGATAAGTCACGTTGAGCTGGTTAGCATGATAATCCACATGCGATACCTTGGCGGTACGGAGGTCATAGCTCTTCTCCACCTTTGCTTCTTTCTTACCCTGATAGGTCAAGCCTTGGCTGAAATCGCCTACATTGGCAAGAAGTCCGAGCTGCGATTCCTCCATCATTCGCTTGCCAGCATAGTCGATGGAATAATAGAGTTTGCCATCGCGGTCTTCTACCACGACATTCAACTTACCATCAGGAGAAGTGATGGTATTCTTTTCGGCATAGGCACCAATGCTAGCCAACAATGCCAGCGCTACAGCTAAAACGTTTTTCTTCATTTCTGATTGCATATTGTTTAGTTACGATTCTATTTTTGTGATTGCAAATTTACTCAAAAAAATCCACAAAGAGGTGAAAAAACAACAGAAAAAATAGCACCATTCGTGATTTTGATACAAGAGACAAACAATTTGCAACAATTTACACAGTTTAAAAAGCCAAAAACAGGTCAGACCGCCCCATTTTTTCAGATTATTATTATATCTTTGCACACATAAAAAACAAAGAATCATAAAGAACAATGGAAAAAACAAAACAGATACCTTATCGTGCCATCGCCCTGGACTTGGATGGCACCCTGACCAACCACGACAAGGTGGTTACCCCAAAGACTCGCGAAGCCTTGCTCAAGGCTGCAAGCGAGGGAGCCGTGATTATCCTTGCATCAGGTCGCCCTACCTACGGCATCGAACCGGTAGCAGAATGCCTGGAACTGAACCAGCAAGGAGGATACATTCTTTCTTATAATGGTGGCAACATCGTGAATGCCAAGACGGGTGAAAAACTCTTCTCGCAGTTTTTGCCAGACAACGTGATACCTGAATTATATGCCTATGCCAAGGAGCATGGTCATGCCCTGCTGGGATATGATGGCAATGAAATCATCACAGAGATGCCTAACGATCAGTACGTGAAAGAGGAGTCGCGCATTAACAAGATGAACATCCGAAAGGTAGATAACCTGTTTGAAGCCCTGGAGCCTCATCCTACCAAACTCCTCATGACCGGAGATCCATCGGATATGCTCAAGGCTGAGGAGGAATTGGTGGAAAAGCTGGGAGACAGAATGGATATCTTCCGCTCGGCTCCTTTCTTCCTGGAACTGGTTCCTAAGGGAATCGATAAGGCTAAGTCGCTGACCCGTCTCTTAACGATAATCAACCTCACCCCTGCCGACTTGATTGCCTTCGGAGATGGCTACAACGACCTCAGTATGCTAAAGCTTGCAGGCATGGGAGTGGCTATGGAGAATGCTGCACCAGAGGTAAGAGCCGAGGCCGACTACGTAACTTTATCAAATGAGGAAGATGGTGTTGCAGCTGCTCTCGCATACTTCAACATGTAAATCATTTCCCCACTTCTTTACTTATTAAGTTCGAATCATTCATATTTCAAAAAATCCCCCAACTTGGGGGATTTTTTGTTATTATCAGGAGGATAAACCGATATTATCCGTTTTTCCCACTATTATCAGGCATTTTTATAAATTTTCGAAAAACAATTATATAAAAACGAATGACATCCCGATGGAAAAACCCTACCTTTGTCCGGTCAAATCATTTTATCATACTGAACAGTTCAGCAAAAGATGAATTTGATTTGCCAAAGATAAATATCAATAGCAATAACGCTATCAAAATATTGGCAATCCAAAAAAAGATGCGAAAACGCAGGAACTCGCTTGGCGGGACATACTCAAGCAATTGAGCCTATAGGTATTCACTCGGTGAAACACCGAACTGTTTCTTAAAAGCAACAGAGAAATGAGCCGCAGTACTAAAACCTGTTAACACGGCTATTTCTGAAATACTGTACTTGCCTTCACGCAGCCAAGCTGCTGCTTTGTTGAGCTTATACTTACGGAAGAAGATACCAGGTGTCTCGCCAGTGAGTTCCTTAATCTTGTAATTAAACTTCGCCGGACTGATCAGCATGTCGCGACACACGGTAGCCACATTCAAATCCTGCTCAGCAGAACGTTTTTCCATCCATCCGTATAATTCATCCATAAACTTCTGGTCTTGCAATGAAAGAGTATCTGCCACTTTCGCAGACAGCGAACCAGTCTCTGTACTCTCATTCAAGCGCTGACGGAGCATCTGCATGTTCTGCAACTGCGACTTGACGAGCGCTTTCAGATAAGCCGGATCAAAAGGTTTGGTAACATAAGCCACAGCCCCCAGTTTCAAGCCATCTATCTGGTTGTGTATGCTCGCCATTGCTGTAATCAGGACCACTGGAATATGGCTGAATGAGAGATTCCCCTTCAGCGTCTTGCAGAATTCCAATCCCGACATTTTTCCCATGATAATATCGCTCAGGATGATGTCTGGTTTTACTTCTTCCAGATCCGTCAAAGCCTCTTCAGCAGAATAGCGGTTCACCACTTCGTAATCGGATGCAAAGAGCTGGTGGAGGTAAGCGGCTACATCCACATCATCATCTACAATCAGGATTCTAGGCAGATTCTTACTAGGAGCAGAAGCATTTCCAGCAAGAGAATTCTTTACTCTTCCTTCTTCACTCTTCATTTTCTGAGTTCTGCCCTCTTCACTCTTCACTTCCAGAGAAATTTGCATCACACGCTTCTCCTGAGCAACAATCTCCACCTTATTATATATAGACTTATCGGTAGGAAGACTGAAATAGAACTCCACACCATTCCTTAGCGAAGCCTCTGAAGAAGTCTCGCTGACCGCATTTATATTTTTCACATAAATCTCTCCATGATGAAGTTCTACCAGGCGCTTCACATAATAGAGACCGATTCCGGAACCCCAGCCATACTGATGGGAATCCTGAGAATCAGACAACTGGTAATAGCGCTTGAAAACATCCTGTATCTTATCTGCTGCCACCGGCTGCCCGCTATTGAAGACCGAAACCTTCAATCTTCCTTCATCTGCAGAAGCCTGGATGCGGATGATACCACCCGGAGCCGTATACTTGAGGGCATTGGTGAAAAGATTGCTCATGATTTTTTCCAGTTTGTCACAATCCAGCCATGCATGGTAATTGCCATTCTTTACCGTCAGTTCCAGTCTGATGCCTTTTACTCTGGCAGATTCTTTAAAAGAAGCTACCTGCTGGCGCAACTCTTCAGCAGCATCCACTTCCGAAACTCTCAGGCGCAGTTCATCGGTCTCCAACTGGTTGAAGTCGAGCATCTGGTCTATCAGCCTCAACATTCTGTTCACACTCATACATACATGAATCAGGATACGGTGTACCGACTGCGGCAAGGCTTTATCGGCATTCAGCGTCATCAGCGGTCCGGCTATGATAGTAAGCGGATTACGGAATTCGTGAGCAATATTGGCAAAGAACCGCATATTCATCTCCTTAGCCTGCTTTTCGCGTTCCAGTTCGCGCTGCTCCTGCAAAAGCAGAAGATGATTGGTGCGAGCCCTGAGATAGAACGTGTTGAGATAAAAGAGAATACCAAGAAAGATGCTGAAATAAAGCAACCAAGCTGCCGATGACCACCAGGGAGCATGCATAACCGTAATCTCTACCTTGCGCTCAGCCAAAGCCGGCTTGTCGGGAGATGATATGAGGCGCAGACGGAAAGTATACGTTCCAGCCGGAAGATTGGCATAACGGGCCTCACGGCCGTATGTAGGAATCTGCCAGTCTCTATCATAGCCTTCGAGTTTGTACTGACACATCAACGCCGAGCGACGGCTGAAGTTGGGATAATAGAAATTGAACTTCAGATTGTTCTCGTTGTGAGCAAAAGTATAGTTATGCAGTTGAGCTACTTCATCGGTAACGGCAAGCACCTCGCCATCAGTTTTCGTCACTTCTACGCCATAAATTGCCAGCATCTCGCTGGCATGAATGCCCGCCTTAGTATTCAGGAAGTTGGTCTGCATCGCCTTTGGTGGCATGAACTTGCAGCCATCAGAACTACCCAGCACTAAATCACCCGAAGGAGAAATACAGGCTGAGTTGGAGAAATACTGCCAGTCATCCCGATCCTGGCTAGCAGACAGGAGACTGTTCATCAGAAACTGCTTTCTCTCAGAGGTTACGAAGAAAGCATCACGTATCGTAGTCACCCAAATCTGGCGGTCCGTATCTTCAACCAGAGCCTGAATATGGACATCATTCAAGATATTGATACGGCTCATGTGCGTTTTTTCCTTATTCATTAAATAAAGACCATCCCGCTTGGTTCCCAACCAAACGAATCCATAGGAATCCTGTTTCGCAAACGCCGGATCCAGACTGCCCTCCTGAGGCATACCTGCAACTTTCATCTCGCGTATCTTTCCGGTATCAGGAGATAAAATCGCCAGATGCATGCCCGTCATAAAGAGCAGAATATTCCCATCGCTCAGTTTAGCCAGTTTGGTTTCATAATTAAAATACGGACTTGGAATACGGATGATTTCCGGTTGCGGTTTACCAAACTCAAACCGCAAAAGACGCCCCTTTTCACTACTTACATACAGATGATTTCCCACCTTCAAACCCTGTCCTAAAACAGACTTGAACAAAGGTGATTTTGCAAGCACTTCAATGCGTTCGTTGTTTATACGGCAAGATACCACCTGATGTTCACTCACCAGCCAGAGATGTTCATCATCATAGCCCACCATATTATTCAAGTTGATCTGATGGGGCTTTGGCAAAGAATCGAATAACTCCCTAAAAAGCGTCTGGTCCAGATGACCATTCTTCTCATCATAAGCAAAAACACGAAGAGCTGTTCCAGCCAGAATATGTTTGCCCACAGTAGCCATTGTAAGAATTGCAATGCCCTTGGTTTTACTTGACAAGGCGTTGGCATTTGCTTCTTTATAAGCGATACGGTTTTGCGAAATAATCTGCACGCCGGCGTTGCGGTAACCCACCCACAGATTGCCGCCCAAATCGCGGAATGTAGCCGTTACCACTTCCACCGGTTTACGAAGGATGGAAAGATTGGCAGGCAGAGGAGCCTGCAGATTGTTGGGCTGGATAGAATGAGAGGAAGGCGTTATCTTTTCATCACCGCCGATGCGGTAAGTCTGATTGCCATCACTCACCAATATCGCCAGGGAATCGTGTTTCTCGGGTGAATCTTCTATGGCGATGATATTGTGATGATGATTGGGAAGAGCTACACGATGAAAGCGATAAGCACCCACATACCGGGCAAGTCCGTTCTGCGTACCTACCCACATTCTGCCCTTGCGGTCAAGATGAAGCACGTTGATATAATCATCGGGCAAAGCGGCAGTATCTTTCACATCATAACCAAACTGTATATAACTTTTCCCATCATATACATTAAGTCCTGCCGAAGTACCGATCCACATCAGTTCCCGACTGTCACTGGCGATAGACGTAACGCTCTGCGAAGAGAGCATCATGTCATTCGTGGTCTGCTTACCTTTTTCCTGTAGCACCTTGAGGGTGGCTCTTCTGCCAGGGTTAAAGCAATAAATGGCAGCCAACAGGCAGAACATCGCTGCAAGTATGGTAATGACGGCTTTCTTCATGATGGGTCCTTTTGTTGATTTATATAAAGTTCATATTGCCCTTCATCAGACCAATATGCCGCAAAGATAATGCAAATGAGCGCAATGAAAGCTTGCTTTCAAATTGCCGAGTGCAGCTTATCTTATGCAAAGTTAAGCAATATTATCGAATAAACAAAAATTAAACTGAATTATTTTGTATTTTCTTCAAATAATAGTAACTTTGCACGAAATAAACTATACACATATCAGCAGTTATGTTACAACTTGACAATTTCTATAAGGCTCGCTTCGTGCTGAGCAAGGTAATAAGAAAGACTGAGCTGGTTCACACGCCAAGAATCAACCCAGAGAGTGATGTTTATTTGAAACCAGAGTGCCTGCAGAAGACCGGTTCGTTCAAGATTCGTGGTGCTTACTATAAGATTTCACAACTCACCGATGAAGAAAAGGCAAAGGGTGTGATAGCCTGTTCTGCGGGCAACCATGCACAGGGTGTAGCGCTGGGAGCTACAGCCATGGGCGTTAAGAGCCTCATCTGTCTGCCAGAAGGTGCTCCTATTAGTAAGGTGGAAGCCACCAAGCGTCTCGGTGCAGAGGTCTGTCTGGTACCTGGTGTCTATGATGATGCCTACCAGAAGGCGCTGGAACTGAAAGATAAGCATGGCTACACCTTCGTTCATCCTTTCGATGATGAGAATGTCATCGCCGGGCAGGGCACCATCGGACTGGAGATTCTCGACCAGCTGCCAGATGTAGAAGCTGTCGTCGTTCCTGTAGGTGGCGGCGGACTTATCTCTGGTGTAGCCTTTGCTATCAAGTCGCTGAATCCTAACGTCAAGGTATATGGTGTTCAGGCTGAAGGAGCCGCAAGTATGGTTCAGAGTCTGCACGACCATAAACAGGAGAAGTTGCCTTCTGTAGCGACCGTTGCTGATGGTATTGCCGTGAAGGAACCGGGAAAGATTACCTTCGAAACCTGCTCCAACTATGTAGACGAAATCGTAACCGTGAGCGAAGATGAGATCTGTGCAGCCATTCTGAAACTCATAGAGAGTGAGAAGATGGTAGCCGAAGGCGCCGGTGCGGCCAGTGTGGCAGCCGTGATGTATAACAAGATTCCGGTGAAGGGCA
>ERZ1034973.360-NODE-360-length-33157-cov-24.909311_pt1 | contig 33157 bp, 55 predicted proteins | sample MGYA00520686_ERZ1034973 | MGnify/ENA primary metagenome ERZ1034973 (study PRJEB33766, sample SAMN09781775) | gut metagenome | biome: gut microbiome | host: Homo sapiens | place: Madagascar | study: EMG produced TPA metagenomics assembly of the PRJNA485056 data...
TGAATTTATAAGAATAGTAAATGATATAAGACCTAAAGTAGTAATAGCTGAAAATGTAAAAGGATTAACAATGGGAAAATCTTCGGAAGTGCTAGTAAAGATACGAAAAGAGTTTAGGAAGATTGGATATAAAATTGATTGTAAGATACTAGACTCAAGTAATTTCGGAGTACCTCAAAAGAGAGAAAGACTTATATTTATCGGAGTAAGAAAAGATTTAGGAATAAGTCCTACATTCCCTCAAGGAAATGGAAAGTATATGACTTGTAGACAGGCGATAGAAGAATTTATGGACGATAAAGTAGGAGATTTACCATTTTATAGCGAGGGAACAAGATTATATGAGATGGTAAATAAATATCTACCTCCATTAGCTGGTCGAAAAGAGATAAAAGAAATTAAAGAAAAGTATTATCCTAATATATTTGAATCTAATTTTAGAAGAGATAAATGGGATGAACCTTCTTATACTATAGGTGCGAGTCATGCTTTAATGCATCCGATATTGAATAGGTGGATAAGTGTAAGAGAGTGTCAAAGACTTATGGGATTTCCAGATGATTTCATATTAGATAACCCTTCCCCTTGGAAGAATTTAGAAAGATTAGGGAGAGCGGTATGTCCAGCTGTAATGGAAGAGGTAGTAAGACATGTATGTGTAAATATATTAGATAAATGCAAGGAGGTAGATTAATGAAAACTTTTGAGACATTAGAGGAATTAGAAAAGATTCCATATAACGGATATACGGCAATATCCTTATTCGCAGGGGCTGGAGGAAGTTGTATGGGATTGAGGAAAGCTGGGTTTAATGTGGTATTAGCTAATGAGATAATTCCTATATCAGCAGAAACATATAGATTAAATCACCCTAATACAATTCTCCTAGAAAGGGATATAAGAGGAGTTAGAGGGGAGGATATACTTTCCCTTACTAATTTAAAAGTAGGAGACATAGATGTTCTTAACGGCTCTCCTCCATGTTGTAGTTATTCTACAGAGGGGGCTAGAGAAAGATTGTGGGGTCAAGAACATTTATATGATGGAATAATGCAAAAAACAGATGACCTATTTGACGAGTATACAAGATTGGTATCTGAATTAAAACCTAAAGTGTTTATATGTGAAAATGTAAAGGGGTTAAGTCAGGGAGAAGTAGCAGATGTTCTTTATTCTATCCGTAAGAGATTTAGAAAAATCGGATATAATGTAGATTGTAAAATACTAGATGCACAAAATTATCAAGTCCCTCAACATAGGGAGAGATTGATATTTATAGGAGTAAGAAGAGATTTAAAAATAAATCCATCTTTTCCTTTATCTGTAGGAGGAACAATAACTACAAAAGATGCAATAGAGGATTTATTAGGAACTGGAAGTGAAGTACCTAATTGGAAGACTGGTAAGTATATTACTGCTATGAAAGAGTTGGGGCCTCAATGTGGATATAAAGAAATAGAAGAATGGGAAAAGAAGCATGGAGAAAAATTATATAGGGCGCAGGTATTTAGAGATTATTGGAATACTCCATGTCCTACATTAAAAGCACATAAAGATAGATATAGACATCCATTAGAAGATAGATTCCTTAATTTAATGGAGGAGAGAAGACTCCAAACATTCCCAGATGATTTTAAATTAATAGGAAATCAAGAGGAACAACATGCAAGAATAGGTAGAAGTGTACCTCCTCAATTAATGTATTATATAGCTAAGAATGTAAAGGAGAGAATACTAGATGTGTATTATAACAAAAACTAGATTAGGATTAAAGAAAACTTATACACTAGACCCTAGAGATATAAAATTGACGGGGAGGTCATGTAAGGGAATTAGTATTTACAATTTATTAAAAATACCAAAGAGTGAAGAAATTATTGAAATACTAGAGTGAACAAATAAGAAAGTAATTATATATTATAAGTATAATAAATAGATATGGAGGAATGAAAAATGATTGACATGACATTAATACCAAGGGTGGAAAAAGCAATAGGATGGAAATTTAAAGATTATCAAATTAAGTATTTACTAGGAGATAATACGGTGGAAGTAAATGGGGTAGGAACAAAAATGAAATTATCTCAATTAAAACTTGCATTAGATTATAAGAAAACAATCACTATGATAGATTTAAATAGCGGTAAGTATAACAAAGGAATAACTAATAAGACAAACTTATATGTAAAGACATTCTTAGAATTAAGACAACAATTAAGTGAAGCTAAATTAAAAGTTTGTAAAATAAAGAATTAGTATTTAAATTAGTAGTCAATTCGAAAAGGATTGGCTACTAAATTTTTGTTAAATTTTTTATAAAAATAGGAATTATTTTAAAGGTGTCCTCATATATTATAATATAAAACAACTACTTAGTGTTTCCAAAATAAGAAAAATTTATTCAAAAAGTAGTGGACAAATTAGATATATTATCATATAATATTAATATATTAAAAATTTAAATTTTTTGGGAGGTAATTTACCATGAGTACAACTTTAAACACTTTGAAAACTTTAGCAAGAGAATATAACGGAGGAAGAGATGATAAGGGATTAATAGAATACTACAATGATTTATATCACAAAAATGAAGTTATTGCTTATATTTATTGTACAAACTATAATTTATTTAGGTCAAAAGTAAACAAGTTCTCAACTATATTAAACGAGGATGATATAGATTCAGTAATATTAGGGTCAATAGATACAGCTATGGTTAATTTTGATATAACTAGAGGAAACAAGTTAATTCCATATATGACTAATGTTATATATAATGAAGTTAGATATTATGCACAATCTGTTAGAAAAGGGGACATGGTTGCAATTCTAAATTCTACAAGACTTGAAAGTGTAGTAGAATGTAAAGAAAACTCTCCTGAACTAGCTGAAATAAATAGAGAAATAGCTTTAGCAACAAGTGTAGAAGATTCACATGAAGATATGGAATTAAACTCATTAATTGAATCTTTAAATTTAAGTTCAGCACAAAAGAATTTCTTATCTATTTTAGTAGAAAACCCAACTTTAAAAGATGTAGAAGTAGCTAAGATTCTTGGAGTCGGTCGTTCAAGTATAGCTAACATGAAGAAAAGAATACGAGAAAAATTACAAAATTCTTTATATAGTATATAAGTTAGACAAGTCCTACAACATATTGTAGGACTTTTTAATTTATCTTAATTTAACGTGAACATTTACTTAATTAATTCTATATTATAAGTATACTAGGAAAGGAGTGTTGAGTATGTTACAACTAATAGGAACTCATAATTGCAATAGATGTGCAATGACTAAAACTATATTAAATAACAAAGGTATAAGGTATCAATATATACAATTTGAGGAATTATCTCAAGTAGAACAAGACTACTATTTTGAGTTAGCTAGAAAAGCGGGTCATGGGTCATTCCCAATATTGTTACTAGATGGTATTGTAACTACATTACAAGATTTAATGAAATAGGAGGATTATAGATGTTTGCTAAACTAAACTACGATGCTAAATTTGATAAAATATTAGAGGAGATTGCAGATAACTACGGGGAAGGGATATTTGATTTAGAAGGAATAGGAAAACAATTAGATATATCTGAATATGGAAAAAAATTCTTTTCTAATTCAGAAAACGTTGCAGATGAATCAGTAGATGCAAACGCAAATGTAGATGATGTAACGGTAGTAGCTTATGAAAATGAATCAGTAAAACCTTTATTTAGATTAAACTCATTATACTTATTGTGGAAAGAACTTATAAAACTTTATGGAGAACAATTTGCCAAAGAAGTTGTGGTAAGCCAAATACTGGGAGATTTTTATATTAACGATTTAAGTGGGGTGCAAAAACCATACTGTTATAATTTCTCTGCATACGATGTAATGACTAAAGGATTACCATTTGTTAAAAAGGTAGATTCAAAACCTCCGAAATATCTATCAAGTTTTTGTGGTCAAATGGTACACTTTACAGCATATGCAAGTAATCAAGTTTTGGGTGCTGTAGGAATTGCTGATTTACTAATAGTAATGAGTTACTATGTAAAGAAAGAATTAGAACTATTACCAAGTAATCCTGAATATATATGGAGACAAGTTAAACAAGAGATTCAATCATTGATATATTCAATGAATCAGCCATTCAGAGGAGGATTACAATCTGGATTCTACAATGTATCAATATACGATAGAGAATTTTTAGAATCATTAAAAGACGATTATATATTCCCAGACGGAAGTAATCCAGATATAGAATTAGTACAACAACTACAAGATTTATTCGTGGATATAATGAATGAAGAATTAACTAGAACAACCCCAACATTCCCTGTAACTACATTATGTTTATGTGTGGATGAAAATAATAATATTAAAGACCAAGAATTTTTAAGACATATGAGTGCAAAGAATATGAAATTCGCATTTATGAATATTTATGCAGGAACTACAGGAACATTATCAAGTTGTTGCAGATTAAGAAGTAATAAAGAAAATCAATATATAGGATATACTAATTCTTTCGGAGGAGCTTCAACACAAATTGGATTAACTCAATGGTTCAATTAAAACTACCTTAATTGCTGGAAACTCGTAAAGATATATAAACTACAACGTAGAGGGAAACCTCAAATGTGAATGTTTGAAAATTATATATATGAATCATCATTAAATTTTAATTTAGTAATATTTAAGGAGGTGAAATAAAGTGGAAGTAAAATGTGATAATTGTGGTAAAGTAATTATAAAAAGTAAGTCAAAAGTTCATAAAACTAATTTTTGTAATAAAAATTGTCATGACGAGTATCAACGAAAATATAGTAAGAAAGCACCTAATAATTGTGTGTGTGATTACTGTGGAAAAGAGTTTCATAAAAAACCTTGTGCTATTAATACCATTAATTTTTGTTCTAAGGAGTGCTTTACATCATATAGGGATGAACACACTACTATAAGAGATTATACTTGTGAGATGTGTGGAAACACCTATAAAGCTAGTGATTACCACGTGTCTCACTATAATTCTAGGTTTTGTAGTAAATCCTGTATGGATAAATGGCAGAGAAGGTATTATATTACTACTAAATGTTCTTGTTGTGGTAAGGAGATACAGGTAGATAAAACTCGTCAGTTATATTCAAAAACTGGAATGTTCTTTTGTAGTAATAACTGTGCCAATAAAGTATTATTTTCTCCTAATTATAACCCTAATTATAAGGGTATATCGGATATATCCAAGTCCCTTAGACATTATTATGAGATGAATCAACGAGGTTTGATATTTAAAAAGTATAATAAATCTTGTTGTATTTGTGGGAATCCTGGGGAACAGGTACATCATCTCTATCCTCTCTATAAGATAATAGAGGAGTTAATGGTTAAATACAGCGATTTAGATTATTCCAAAGAAGAGGATAGACAGGAATTTGTGGAACGAGTAATATCAGATACTACTAATAAATTTAACGATTTATCTAATTTAGTATGTGTTTGTAAAAAATGCCATTACGAAGTATTTCACAGTAAGGGATGGAGAGATTAAATTTTAATGATGATGAAATCGACAATCAGCAGCGAAGACTCCTACTGGAGTAACGTTCAACGACTATCGAAACCACATCTTTTGATGTAAGGGAGTAGAGTAGAGCCAAGTGGTGGAGGTACTGAGTAATAATTAGATAATCCCTCCTTAAATCGAAACGGGTAGAATCCTATTAGGATTAAGATATAGTCTGTGGGGATAGAAATATCCAACTATGTGGGAACGACATAGTGTCCTTAAAACGCATTCGGCGTAGTTACATTAAATTTACCAAGAGCTGCACACGATAGTTTTGGAAATGTGGAAGACTTTTTAACTAGATTAGAACAACTAGTTAATATGTCTGTAAAAATAAATAATGCAAAAAGAGAACTTATTAAAAAGAGAATATCTGTACACGCATTACCTTTATATGATTACGGATTTATGAATCTTCAAAAACAATATGCAACAACAGGGTTAAACGGAATAAATGAAGCTGTAGAAATACTAGGATATGATATCCTAACAAAAGAAGGTCAAGATATAGTATTGAAGATATTAAACTTAGTAAACTCTATAAATGATAAATATGATGAAGAAATGAAGTATGCACATAATTGCGAACAAACCCCTTCAGAGAGTTCTGCAATTAAATCTGCAACTAAAGACCACTTTATGGGTATAAACTTAGACTATGATTTATACTCTAACCAATTTATACCTCTAATAACTCAAGCAGACATGTTAGATAGAATTAAATTACAAGGATTATTTGATTCTCATTTTAGTGGGGGAGCAATAGCACATTTAAATGTAGAACAACAAATAGAAGATGTAGACCAATTAGTAGATTTAATAAATTCTACCGTAAAAATGGGAGTAGTATATCATGCTGTAAACTATATGTTACAAAAATGTGAACATGGTCATATGACTGTAGGTAAGAGAGACACATGTCCTATATGTAATTCTAAAATAACTGATAACTATACAAGAATTGTAGGATTCCTTGTAAACACTAAGAATGCACATAAAGTAAGAAGAGAACTAGATATTCCTAATAGACAATTCTATAAGAATATATAGAGGTGGTTTAAGTGAGGATTATAGGAACTCAATATACTTTAAAAAGGAAATCTTTAGAAATTTATAAAAGTGGTTGTAGGGGCCCTCATTGTAAGGGGTGTCATAATCCCGAAACATGGGAGTTTAATCAAGGAACTTCTTGGAAAGATTATAAACAAAGTGTATTCGATAAGATAAGAGATTTCGATGAACTTATAGACCGTATAGAAGTTTTTGGGGGAGAACCTTTTGATGACCCTTATTCAGAAATACTTGAATTCTTACAAGACTTACATTCAACAGGTAAGGAAGTTTGGGTATATACTAGATATGATTTAGAATCAATACATCCTGTATTAAGACATCTATGTGATTATATAAAGTGTGGAAGATATGAAGAAGAACTGAAATGTAGTAATAATATACAATATGGAATAACCTTAGCAACATCAAACCAACAAATTTACAAAAGGGGTATAGATTACTAAGATAAGGAGGAATATTTTTCCTCCTTTTATCATATTATACTATATAAGTATTTAAAGGATAGGAGATATTTAAATTATGGTTCATAGAATTTTACATTTATGCGATTGGAAAGCAACAGATATAACTTACGAAGTACTATTTAAAGCAAAAGATTGTGGATTTACTGATATACAAATTAGTCCTGTTCAAGAAGATAGAGGGATAACTTGTGGGTGGGATAGATATCAACCTATAAGTTTAGATATTGGTAATATTATAGCTAGTAAGAAAGACTTGGAACAATTGGGAAGTAGATGTAAAACAGTAGAGATTGGACTTATAGTGGATATAGTAACACATCATACTACAACAGATTTAGGAAAGAGTAGATTGTTTAGGTTTCTATATGATGAAAACCGAGTAGTTACTAATTATTTTGACCGCTATCAAAATACACATTATAGGATTGGAGGACTTCCTACATTAGATATGTGGAATCACACTTATCAAGGATGTGTGAGAGAACTTATAAAAGAACTTATTAAGTGTGGTGCAACTGGTTTAAGATGGGATGCTTGTAAGCATATAGAACTTCCTAATGAGGGGTGTGATTTCTTTACAAATACTTTACAAGCATTTCCAGACTTATTTCAGTACGGAGAAGTAATATTTACTGAAAGATATCTATTAGAAGAATATCAAAAAGTAATGATAGTAGGTACTGAAAATTCACAAGGAACTGATGATAGTAGATGTGTGTTATGGGCAGAATCACATGATTCCTTTAAAGAAAGGTGGGTAGCATTTAATAATCCAGATGATGTAATTTATAGATATATGGATTTAATAAGACAACATCCAAATGCTAATACTTTATTTTATGCTAGACCTTATTGTGATTCTTGGAAAAAAATTAAACATTAATTTTATTTAGGGGAGTGAACAATCACTCCCCTTTTTCTATATTATAAGTATAAGAGTTAGAGAGGAGGTAATAGAAGTGATTGGAGAGATGGTATTATTTATACTCATTATATCATTGATAGGAATATCATTCTATTTTAGAGGAGTGGGAGGACTTCACAAAGTAATTAATTATTGGTTAAGTAGGAGGAGGTAAATATATGGGAAATTTATATGAAGTGTGGGTAACCCTAGGTTGCGGGAAAACAGAAATCCTACATCTAACTAAAGATAAAGTTGATGAATTAATAGACTATATGAAAGGAAACAATTTCTATTTTGAATATGCTAAAGATGATAGTTTAATAATTTTTAACGATAAAGTAAATATGATTAAAGTGAGGAAGTGGAATAAATGCAATACTATGGACTAAGAGTATATGATATAGGAGAAAGTATAGTAGCTAGTGGATTGCCTATGAGAAAGAGAGAATATACTCCCGAAGAATTTAGGGATGAAAGCTATATAGTGTCTAGTTATTTAGAGATATATGGGATAGATAAAGTTATAGAAAAGGCTACGAAGCCAAAAGAGGAAAGAGAAAACTATTCTGAATATTGGAAAATAGTTTCTAATCATATAAGAAGAGCATTAAATCTAGGAGGAGCAATATATGGATCTGGACATGACTCATATTTGAAAGGTATCTTAGTAAATGTAAATATAAAAGCAGACCAAAGTTTTTGGTTGCAATGGGAAAGATATAGTTTTCAAGATACTATAAGTAGTATGAGTACTATGCATTGTCTATGTAAATTTGAAGACCTACCATCAATGTTTAGCGAACATGTAGACCCTAGAAGTATAGCGATATTGAAAGAAAAGATAGCTGATTATAATGCTAACCCAACTAAAGAAAATTTCCACAAGGTAATTCATAATTGCCCAGAGGGAATTGAATTAACTCGAAGAGTATCTACTAATTATCTTCAATTCAAGACAATGTTAAACCAAAGAGAATTTCATAAGATGTATTCATGGAGTAAGGATTTCGTAAATATGTGTAAAGAGTTACCTTATTTCTATGAGTTTATAGGAAGAGATAGAGATGAATGATTTTATCATATTTATAATAATAGCACTATTTCCAATTTCATGTTGTTTGCTTATGGCATATTTTGGAGTAGGAGATTAAGGGGGAGTGTATATGTATCATTCAGATGAATATTATAGAGCAATAATTGATACTAGAGATGAAACTATATATGATTTATATAATGATGTAGATGATTTGAGAACTCAATTAGAGTTAGCTAAAGATGATTTGCAAGAATTAAATAAAGAACTTGCAGAAAAAGATGAGTTAATTAAGGATTTAAATTCTATTATCAACAATTTAAATGGTGAAATATCATTACTTAAAGATGAGAATAGAGAATTACAATCAGATGTAACTTTATACCAAAGAAGTTGTATGGATAGAAATTAAAAAAAAATTAGAGTGAACAAAATTTATATAAATTCTATATTATAAATATAAAACAAATAAAACTTTAAAAAGGAAAGGTGAAATCGAATGGCAAAGATCAACATTAATCAATCAGGAAAATATTCAGGTGGAGAAGGAGCAGAATTTTTCTCACTTAAGGATGACGGAGATACAGCAAGAGTAAGACTTTTATACGACCAAGAAGATGGAAGCGACTTAGATTACTTCTTAGTACATCAAGTAGAAATCAATGGTAAAAAGAGATATGTAGATTGTTTAGCAGTACAAGAAGATGGCACAATGGATACTCATAAATGTCCTTTATGTCAAAGTGGAAATTCTAGACAAGAAAAATTATTCTTACAACTATATAATGAAGATGAAGATAAGTTACAAGTTTGGGAAAGAGGAAGAACTTTCGTAGCAAAAGTTCAATCTTTAATAAATAGATTCGGAAGTCTAGTAGGACAAACAATAGAAATAGAAAGAAATGGTAAGAAAGGAAGTCAATCAACAACTTACTCATTCTATCCATATAATTCAGATGGAAAAACTTTAGATGATTTTCCAGAAAAACAAGATTTAACTAGTAAGTTAATAATAGAAGCAAATGAAGAAGATATGGAAAAGATAATTGATGGAACTTATAGAGTTGCTGGAGAACAAGACTCTCATGTAGAGAGAAGAGATTCTAGAAGAAGTGGTGACGGAGAAAGACGCAGAAGACCTCAACGTGGAGATGGGGATATTTATTAAAATAGTAGGAGGAGAAATCCTCCTCCTTTTATAGGAGGTTTATAATGGGAGATTTAATATTCTTAGGGATAATAATTGTAATAAACACTATATGGTCTATTTCTTATTTGTGTGCCATGTTTATGAAGAATAGACCGAATGATAGAATAGTATCATTTATAATATTTTTATTCGAAATATTTACAATTGCTTATTTGATACGATATTTCGCTATTATGTATGGAGGGATTTAAAATGAAAGATTTTAAAATAGGTGTAAGTGATTGCGATAACTGTATAGGACGAGATTTACCTTGTGCTAATTTCCCATGTAACGGATGTTGTGGTGGAAATAACTATGAAGAAAAGGGAGTATTTATCGGTGAAACATTAAACGACTATGGTAGATTTGAAAAGATGTTAAGAGTTGTTACTGAAATAGTAGAACTTCTAGAAAAGAAAAATAATGATTATGGAAATAGTGCAACTCAAACATATGATGAATATGGGGATGTAGCATTCTTTATAAGAATTTCGGATAAAATAAATAGATTAAAATCTCTAACAATAAATAATAAAACTCAAGAAGTAAAAGATGAAAGTATAGAGGACACAGTAAAAGATATAATAGGATATTGTTTATTATATTTAGAATGGAAAACTAGTAAGGAGGATAAATAAATATGTTATATTTAAAAGAAGGGGATTTATATAAAAATATAAGAATTTTCGGAGGACTAGTTAAATCCCCATATTATGGAAATATTTATATATTAATAAAGGGAGAGGTAGAAGATACTTGGACTTTATCGTATTATGATGAGGAAAACGATAAAATATTACCTAATTCTAGTTATATAAGCAATATATCATACGATGATATGTTATTGCTTATAAACGATGATACTGCGTTACAATACTATAAACCATCAAATCATAACCTTATTAAATCTAAAGAACTAGATATAGAAGTAGGAGATTTAGTAGAGTTTGGGGAAAATCCTAGTTATGCATTTGTAACAAGTATTTATAAAAGTGTAGATGACTTTATATACGTTTTAAGCTTATCTTCTAATACCACTATTACAAGAATAGCAAAAAAAGAAGCAATCAAGAAAGTTTATAAAAAGATAAATTAAATTTTAGAGGAGACGAGAAATGGAGTATAAAAAATTTACACCTTTAAACGTTAGTAGCAAATTTGCAATATGTGGTCTACCTCTACGAGTAGATACCTACAAAATGTGTTCATTTGGATGTAAATATTGTTTTGCTAACTGTAGAGTTATAATGGAATTTGAAAAAATAGTACAAATAGCAAACTTAACTTGGTTGAGTAATAAATTAGATAAAGTGTATAATAAAAATGTTTATAAAGAAGATAATTTTTTAGACAATTTATTATTAGATAGAATAACGTGGCATTGTGGAGGTATGAGCGACCCTTTTCAACCAATAGAAAATAATCTTCATATTACAAAAAATATGATAGATATAACTAATAAATATAATATTGATATTTTGTTTTCTACTAAATCAGATAATTTATATAACGCAAATGTAAGACCTGATTTACATTCATTTCAATTTAGTGTAACGAATTTAGATAATAGAGAAGACATTGAACCTAATGTTGCTCCAATAGAAAAAAGATATAAATTATATAAGGATTTAAAAGCAGATGGTTTTAAAATTGGAATAAGGGTACAACCCTTTTTACCTACAATAACAAAAACGGATATAATTGAATTATTTCATGACGCCGATTATTTTACAATAGAGGGAATTAAAATTGTACCTCAAAATAAAGAACACAAAGATTATATATTGAAATTGTTAAATATGTCCCAAGATAATTTTACACAAATGGGTTTATTAAATTTAAAACCTGAAATACGATTGAATTTATATAAAGATTTTATAGAAAAGTTAAATTATTATAACATTCCTTTTAGTATAGCAGATAATGACTTACATTATATTTCAAGTGGTAATTGTTGTTGTGGTGATACACTTATTAAAAAATCAACTAAATTTAATAATACATCATTAATTAATTGTTGTGGATGTAATTATAATCTAGATGATGTAAAAGATAATTTAGATAATTATAAAAACTGTAAATGTAGTTCATTATTTACCTCTAATAGGACAGAGGGATGTACAACAGTAGAAGAGTTTTATAATAAAAGATTTGAAAGAAAGTCATCACCATTTTCACCTAAATTTCAATATATTAATAAAGATAATATAAAATAGTACTCCCTTATTAGTAAGGATACGTATTGGAACGGTATAATTTAATAGAATTAAAAAAATGTGTCTAAGAGGGTGAACAAATCACTCTCTTTTTTCTATATTATAAAAGGAGAGGAGATGATGTAATGGCTCAAAGAAGTCTTTTTGGAGGAAATAATAGTAGTAGTCATTCAAGAAGTAGGAGAAGAAAGCAAGAGAGTAAACCAACTAAAGATTTTGTAGTAAAGGGAGAAACTAATACAATTTCGGGGAAGATAGATTTAGCTAGAAGTACGGTAGAAAGATTATTAGGATATCTAAAAGATGAACTACTATGTATTACAAATGAAGAAGAATATAGTAAATATATAGATAGCTGTATTGAAGATGTATATGTAGGTCTAGATACAGAAACCGCTTCATTAGATTGGATGGAGGGACAAATAGCTGGTCTATGTCTATACTCTGAATCTCAAAAAGGGTGCTATATTCCAATTAACCATATTTCATATATGACGGGAAATAAGATTCAAGGTCAATTAAGTGTGGAAGTAGTAGCTAAAGGATTAAAACGATTGGTAGATTCTAAATGTAAATTTATAACACATAACGGAGTGTTTGATAAACATGTATGTAAATGGTATCTAGGAGTAGATTTTCCTATATACTGGGATACTCTAACTGGTGGGTGGTTGTTAAATGAAAATGAACCTCACGGATTAAAGTATTTGTGGGATAAATACTGTAAACCCGTAAAAGAGGAAGAAGAGAGTCAGCCAATAGCAACGTTTAATACCTTATTTGACAAGGTATCGTTTATAAATGTACCATTAGATATAGCTTATTTATATGCAGCAGAAGACCCTGTAAAAACATTTCAATTATATAGATTTCAAAAGAAGATTATGGAAAGATCTAATATGTCTAAAGTATATAAATTATTTAGAGAGGTAGAAATACCTATGTTGGAAGTTGTTAATGATGTAGAAAACACGGGGGTAGTTTTAGACAAAGAATATGCGGAGGTACTAAGATTAAAATATCAAAAACAACTAGATGATATAAAGTTAGAAATAAATGAAGAGGTAAAACAATATAAAGAAAAGATAGATGAATATAAGAAAACTCACAAGAGTAAATTAGAAGACCCTATAAACTTCGGAAGTCCTACACAATTAGCAGAACTATTTTATGATATATTGGGGTGGGATAACGGAGATAAAAAGAACCCGAGAGGTACAGGAAAAGATGAATTAAAAGTATTAGCAAAGAGTTATAGATTAGCTGAATTGCTACAAGAGTATAGAAAGCTAGATAAATTAATGTCTGCGTTTTTAATTACTCTTCCTCAAGAAGTACGAAAGACTACAGGGAAAATACACACAAATTTTAACCCGATTGGAGCAAAAACAGGTAGAATGAGTAGTTCAAGTCCAAATTTGCAGCAAATTCCTAGCCATAATACTGAAATAAGAAAAATGTTTACTGTTCCCGAAGGTTATTGTATGTTCGGAGGAGATTTTTCCGGTCAAGAAGTTAGACTAATGGCAGATATGTGCGGTGATGAAAGTATGATTAAATCATATATAGAAGGTAAAGATTTATATTCAACCATAGCAAGTCTAGCATTTGATAAAACGTATGAAGAGTGTTGTGAATTTGCACCTGATGGTAGTAAAAATCCAAAAGAGTATAAAGAGAGAAGAAGTCAAGCAAAATCAATAGTATTAGGAATAAACTATGGTCGTGGAATTGCAAGTATCGCAGAACAAATTAATAAAACTCCTCAAGAAGCACAAGAGGTACAAGATAAGGTATTTAAATCTTTCCCGGGAATACCTAAATTTATAGAAGATAGTCAAGAGTTTGCTAGAGAACATGGCTATGTAGAGGATAGGTGGGGAAGAAAAAGAAGATTACCCGACATGTTATTATCTAAAATAGATGTGGTAGTAGAAGATGTAACTAAACTACCTAATTACAATCCTTTAATGGATATAGATGATGAAGACCTTACTTATGTAGATGATGAAACGTGGTATTACTTTGTAGATAAAATTAATAATTGTAAATGGTATAGTCAAAAGAAAAAGGTTTATGAAGAGGCAGCAAGTATGGGGTATAAAATTGTAGATAATAGTAAGGTAGTCGCTGATGCTGAAAGACAATGTGTTAATAGTAGAATACAAGGTAGTGCAGGAACTCAAACTAAAATTGCATTGGTTAAAATTTTTAATAATAGAGAATTTAGAGAATTGGGGGGACGAATCATATTAATTATACACGATAGAGTTTTGTCGTGAATAGGTGGTAACATCTATTTAGAAAATCGGGCAAAATCGGTGAAGGCTTTAATATGCTAATACCGAGGTAACAGTTAAGAAGCTTTAAAAGGTTTATGTACCGTAACGCATAGAAGTTGAAACTCTTATGAGAATATAATACTTCCAAGAGTGTCCGACCCCTAAATTAGGGTGAAAATATATGCTAGACTGGGTATGAAATGACATACCGATGCAAATGAGGGAAACCTCCAGAGCTGTAGATAAAAAGCTACAGGTTAATAACAAACAAATAGTAACTTCATAGGAAGGATGGGAAATGAGAGAGGAATGGCGAGTTCTTAAAGGTATATCAGAATACTATGAAGTAAGTAACCTAGGTAATGTTAGAAGTTTAGATAGGGTTACTAATGGTCATAAATATAAAGGTAAATTATTAAAACAGTATGAAACTTTCGGGGGTTATTTATATATAACTATTAGAGGAGGAGAGTTTGACGGTAAAAAATATAAGGTACATAGATTAGTAGCCCTATATTTTATACCAAATCCTGCTAATAAGTCTCAAGTAGATCATATAGACGGGAATCCTAAAAATAATAGAGTAGATAATTTAAGGTGGACTACTCCTAAAGAAAACAGCAACAATAGTGTAACCAACGAGAATCAAAGAAAGTCTCTTAAAGGAAGGGCATCTAAACCTGTATCTATGTATGATAAGGCTGGAAATCATATAAAGGATTTCAAATCTATATCAGATGCAGCACGATATGTTCAAGGTAATATACAGAATATAAGTCAATGTCTTCATGATAAGAGAGATTTCTATAAGGGATATATTTGGAAGTTTAAAGAATAATTTTAAGTTTATGAAGTTACTATTTTCGGAAATTATATGTCAATGTCCTATTCCTAATATAAAGAGATGTAGTGAAATACTTGCAGATACAATGAGTAATGCAATACCAGATTGTAAGATTCCGTTTCCAGTAGATATTGAAACTAGTATACGTTGGTATGGTAACTCTTATGACACCGATGAGTTACTTGAATTATATAATAGTGGAAAATTAGATACAAAAGAAAATTTATATTAGAGTGAACATTTCCCTCTTCAATTCTATATTATAAGTATAAGGAGAGAGGAGGGAAGAATAAATGTTTTATATTAACTACAATGCAAATCCTATGGGTAGAGATATAAGAGATTGTGTAGTTAGAGCAGTAAGTTTAGCTTTTGATAAAGATTATTATATAGCTTATCAAGAATTAACTTTTCACTCTTTAATGGAAAGACAAGGTTGGTTATTTAATTATCCCGAATCATATTCAGGTTATTTAGAAGAAATGGGTTGTACTGAATTAGAAACATTTAAAGTAGGAGGAAGAGAGGCAAGAGTAGACGATTTATATAACCATGAATACTTTAAAAGTGGGACTTATTTAGTACAAACTGATGACCATTTTACCGTAGTAAAAGATAATCATTTATACGATACTTGGGATTGTAGTAAAGAAATAATTCATAGAATATGGGAGGTAAATTAAATGGCAAAGAAATTAAAGTCTATTCGTCCAAGTTTATTGAGCGAATTAAACGTAGATACTGCGAAAAAGTTTTTTAAATTAATTGAGTGGGATTGTCCTAGTGATTATGAGTGTTTAGGCGAGTATGAAATAGGGTGTAGCGGAACAAAGTATAAGTCAGATTGTTTTAAATGCTGGGAACGAGCAATTAAAGAGTATATTAGTAATGAGGAGGTAAAAGATGTTTAATCCTAATTTAGACCAACTTGAAGATGTTTTAACTATTATCCAAAACGAATGTCCGAGTACTAGATATTCTGAATTAATTGGACATGAATGTAATTGTGATAAAGTGCAAAATTGTTTTGAGTGTTGGTATGAGTCAGTTATTGATTATAGTTTTGATAAGTGTTTAGGAAGTATGGATGATGGGGAGGAAAAAAGTGTTTAAACCTAGTATAGACCAAATTGAAGATTTTTTAAACATGGTAGCTTATGAATGTCCGAAAAGACTATATGGAGAACTATCTGAATTTCAATGTGATTGTGAAGATGTTAGTAATTGTTATAATTGTTGGTATAACACAGTTTATAGATATCAAGTTGAACAAAGTTTAAAAAGTATGAATGATGAGGAGGATAATTAATGCAAATTAAGACAATAGTACTTCAAAATTTAATTAAGAAAGTTTCAAAGATGGGAACTAATAAGAACTTAGGAATAACAGAATATTATAACTTAGTCGGAGAAAATGGAAAGTTAAGTATAGTAGCAACTGACGGAGTCAATTATATAGAAGCAAGTGTTAAAGAAGAATGTGAAGACATAAACGTAATAATACAAGCTGAAACATTTGCTAAAATTATAGATAAAACTACTAAAGAATTTGTAGATATAAAGGTAGAAGTAGATCATGTAGTATTAGAAGGAAATGGAACTTATAAGATTCCAATATATGTAGGGGAAAGTTATCCTACTCCAAATTATTCTAAATTTGATACTATAGAAGGATTTAAAGTTGGAATAGATGATATTAAATCTATCGGTATAGTAAATAAATCAGCTGTATCAACATCTCCAAATGGAGGAGCATTAAACGGTTATCTCATGACTCCTAATGGAGTAGTAACTACCGATGAAAAAAGAATATGTTTTAATGATAGAGTAAGAAGTACAGAAGATATTTTACTATCCAAGGAATTAGTAACTCTTATTGGAACAATTACTGATTTAGATGTGGTAGTTAGATATAATGAGGGTCAAATTTATATAGAGAGTGAAACAACTAAGATATTTGGTAATGAACTAGCGGGAAAAGAAACTTATCCAGATACTTCTTCTATATTAGACCAATTTGATAATATAGTAAATAGATGTAAAATTAATAAGAGTGTAGTTATAAAAGCATTAGAGAGAATTGCATTATTTGTAAGTCCTTTTGATAAGTATGAATGTTCTATGATTGCAGAGGACAATACAATTCAATTCGAAACTTTCGAGGGATCATTTGAAGAAGTTCATGTAGTAGAAAAATTAGATGAGTTTATAGAAGTTATAATAAACTCTATAAATTTCAAAGAATTATTAAACGGATTATCACAAGAAGAAGTAAATTTAGGTTTTGTAGAAGACCAATTTATAACATTAGAACAACCTCATGTAAAAATAGTTATGTCTACATGTGATTAATTAAAATAAGGTACTCTAAATCTTGGGGGAGAGGCAGAGTACCTAATATTAAGGAGAGTGATTACAATAGCTAAGAAGTTAGGAAAACTATTTATGAATGGATTAGGAGATACTGGAGAACAATTTGTAAGAAAGTTAGATGATTATATAGTAAGTCAAGAGGACTTAATAAAACATGGCTCTAACTATTATAAACCTAGTGGAATATATTCATGTAAGAGGGAATTATACTACATTAGAAGTGGTATTCCCGGGAAAGAAGATGCTACTCAACAAAGTATTTCTATATGTGCAAGTGGTAGTTGGAGACATGAACAAATTCAAAATTATATAATTAAGATGTCGGAAGAAGATTACGGGGAGATAAAATGGATAGACCCGGCTAAATATATAGAAGAAAACAATATAGAAGAAAAATATAAAACTATAGTTAAAGAACGTAAGGGAAATGAAGTTAAATTGTTTAATGAAACTTACCAACTTAGCTATATGTGTGATGGAATAGTAGAGTTTAAAGGAAAGATATATATTTTAGAAATTAAAACATGTGCAAGTTTTATATTTAATAAATTAACTGATGTAATAGATAAACATAAAATGCAGGCAACCTGTTATAGTATGGGATTGGGAATAGACGATATTTTGTTTTTGTACGAAGACCGTGGGGTATTATCCCATAGAGGATTTCTATATCATGTAACTCCAGAAGATAAACTACAAATAGCTAACAAGATTGCTGATGTAGAAGAGTATTTAAATAGAAGGGAATTACCTCCAAAAGAAAAAGATAAATGTAAATATTGTGATTATAAAGAATTATGTCGTAAGGATTATAACCCTAAAGAGGAGGAGTAAATATTGAGTAATTACAAAGGTAAATCGTGGGAAGAAGATTTTAAGTCTAGTTTTAAAGGTACTAAATATGAAAAAGGTCTTATGAGGCTGTACGACACTCAGGGGGGATACCTAGGAATTAGTAACCCGTGTGATTTCGTATTGTACACATATCCAAGTTTATTTATGTTTGAACTTAAAGCTGTCCAAGATAAGAGATTGGATTTTGCTAAGATAAGACCGAATCAATTAGAGGGCTTGAGTAAGTGGAGTGAGAATAAAGGAGTTGTGGCAGGAGTACTAGTAAACTTCTACACTTTCGGTGAAATATTCTTCATTCCCGTAGAAGTAATAAATCTATTTAAATCATATGGAAAGAAATCTATAAATATGGAGATGTGTGAAAAGTATTGTTACAAGGTAGACGGAAGTAAAAAGAGGACTAGATTTAGAATAAATGTTTTAAAGACAATAGAGGATTTAAGAGAGTTTGAGCATCCATTTATAGATTTTGGGGAGGAATAAATGGCGGAAAAATTTGATGAAGAAGAAGTAAGAAAATTAAATAGTATAGACGATACTCAAGCAAGATCAATAAAGAGAAAAGTAGAATTTGATAGTAGGACATTAAATAAAATAGTAGATACGATTGTAAATAAATATAGTAAGGAACTAGACGATATTATAGAGAACATGAAAGGATTATTAGAGAATAGTGATAATTTAACTGATGACCAGTTATTGTATTACACTTCTCTAATCCCCACTTATATATATTTTAGTGGGAACGGATTGGAAAGTTTAGGGGCAGAAAAAGATACCGCTTCAGCAATGAAAAAAGAAATATATGCAGATGCATATATGAAAGCAACAGGAACTGTAAAAGATAAATCAAGTGAAGCATTTACAGTAGCTTTGCAAGAAACTTTTATAGAAGTTGCATATGATAGGGCTTATAAAAAATTAAAACTAAAGATAGAACATGCTATACTAGTGGCTAATAGTGTGAAGAAGGTATTAGATTATAGAATAAGTTGTATTAAGTTTAAAGGAAATAAGGAGGATAATTAAATGAAATTTTATATTGATAAGGAATTGGATTACGCATATGATTATACTATAGGTAAGATTTATGAATCTTTAAGTTCATTTAACGAGGGAGTTCTATTTTTAAATGATGCAGGTCTTTACCAATTTGTATGTACCGGCGATATTGTAGAAGTTGAGGAAGATTCCATTTTTACGGACATCATAGAAGTTAAATATTTTGATAGTAATTTACCTAAATTGGAAATTACAGAGAAAGGGGATTGTATAGACCTTAGAGTTAGTAAGGTCTATCGTATGAAGAGTCATAGTGGATTACCTATGAAAGATAAAGAAGAAGTTGAGTTCCCATATCACTATCATAATGATGATGTCTTATTCTTTAAACTTGGGGTCGGAATGAAACTTCCTAAAGGATATAAAGCAAATGTATATCCTAGAAGTTCTACTTTTAAAAATTATGGATTTATTTTAACTAATAGTGTTGGTATTATAGATAATAGTTATTGCGGGGCTACGGATGAGTGGTGCGCTATGATGTATTGTACTAGAGAGGGAGTAATAAATTACGGGGATAGAATATTACAATTTGAACCAGTTCCTGTATATACCCATAATTTCTCCTATGAAGAAGTAGAAGAATTAGATGAAGAATCTAGGGGTGGGTACGGAAGTACTGGAGTGAAATAAACAAAGGAGTGAGAAATCACTCCTTATTTTTTTTTAAAATTAGGGTGAACAATTTAAAACCTAAATCTATATTATAAGTATAAAGTAAAAGAAATGGAGGAATTGATTATGTATCATGTAATTGTTAAAGATGGGGAAGGAAATATAATTTACTCAAATAGCGAGGTTGAATCAATGAAAGAAGGAATAACTATTTTAGAAGATGTATTTGAAGATGTGGATAATAGTGATGATTATGTAGTGGACTTCAACTTAAATGAGTAAGAAGGAATTTATATGAAAGATTATAAGGGTCATGAAGATGAAACTCTAACAACAGTAGAACTATACAATAAGTACCATAATGTTGTATATGATGCTTATAATAAATATTTTAAAGCAGAGTGGTTACAGGAAGACCTTGTAGTTTGTGGTGAGTATGGATTATATAAAGGAGTTAGAGAATATGTTAAAAATCCAATAGGCTCGGCAATGAGTTTTTTATACACCTATATATTAAACGAGATGAGTAATGAGTGGCTACGGGCGGTAGGAAGAAAGAATTCAAATAAAAGAAGGTATCTTAGTAAGGTAACTTCAGGTAATCAGATATCAGAAGCTAGTGATGGTAGTACTATTGAATTACAAGATATGCTACCCTCTAATAAGACTGATTGGAATGCTGTAACTGAATGGATAGATGTTAAAATTAAACTTTCTAAATTAAGTGATGAAGAGAAACTAATAGCTAAATATTTGATTAGTGGGTATAAACATTATGAAATTGCTATGGTATTAGGTATTTCTAGACCTTATGCTTCTAGAAAAGTAGAAGCTTTAAGAAAGAAATTAGGGAGGTTTTCAAGGTGATATTAAAGGATTTAATAACTAATGAGACTACTAAGAAATTTGAAATGGGAGAGGTAGTTATGTATGTATATACAAAACCGAGAGAAGAATTTTTTAAGATACAATTAGGGAATGACTTTTTAGTATGTATTATGGACGGGGAGAATAATATAACTAAAGATATATGTAAAGATTTAAACGAGTGTTATTCTTCTAATGGTTATATGATAATTAATACTATAAATATAAGACATAATTTAGATAGAATAGTGAGGTGTTTATTTGAAAAGGGATATAGATTCTAAACCTACTAGATATTTTTCAAAGAAACAGGAAGATAAAGTAGCTAAAAACTTAGGAATGAAATGTACTTCTAATAGTGGTGCTACAGCATTCGATAAGGGGGATGTCAAAGATGACTATTTACTATTAGAATGTAAGACATGTACTAAACCTCAAACTAGTATGAGTGTAAAGAAAGAGTGGCTAGTGGGAATTAAAAAAGAACAATATCAAATGAATAAAATGTTGAGTGGGGTAGTAATAGATTTTGGGGTAAATAAAGACCAGTATGTTATATTGACAATGGAAGACTTTAAGCAGCTATATGAATTATTTAAGAGAGAGATAGAAGAAAATAATTAAGGGGGGGGGTGTGATTCTTAATATGAGGGAACTTAAATTTAGAGCATGGGAAGAGTCAGAAAATACAATGTATAAATGTATTGTTGGGAATAATGACAATGAAGATGATGATTTTATTTGTCCTTTAATTTGGACAGGAGAAGATTGGATTCATTCAGCCACTTGTGAAATAATGCAATATACCGGATTTAAAGATATAAAAGGTCAAGAGATATATGAGGGAGATATTCTAGCCCATCAAGATTATTGGTGGGTAAGAATAGAATATGATAGAGGTTCATTTATGGTTAGAGATGTAGATAAAGTTAGGTATAATAACAAGATTTGCAACATTCCTATAGGTGATTTTGATATATCTAAGTGGAAAATTATAGGGAATGTATATGAAAATAAAGGATTCTTTTAAAAAAGATATTACTAATTCAACAGAGGAAAACTTCAATGCAGCTTATGATTTAGCTGTTAGTAGATTAGGGCTATTAACTGAGATTTAGGTTCATTAAAAGGAATTGAAAGGTAATTAAGGAGGATATAAATATGGAGTTAGCTGGAATGTATACAGAAAATATTGAAGAAACATTTGCAAGGGAGATAGTAAAAACTTATTTAAATAGTGGGAAGAAAGAATTTGTAGTGGTAAATATAGGTACAGATAAATGTATTGGAGATTGTTTAGCGCCTATGGTAGGTACTATATTAGATTCGAAAGGATATTCAAATATAGAGGGTACTCTTGATAATCCAATTCACGCATTAAATATAGCTACAAATTTATCAACAATAGATTTTAAATATGATAATCCATTTATTTTAGGAATAGATGCATGTATAGGAGATTCTGATAGTGTAGGTAAGATACAACTAAGAAATAGACCTTTAAGACCGGGAAAGGGGGTAGGAAAGAGTTTACCTAAAGTAGGAGATATGTCTATAGTTGGAATAGTAGATGACGCAGAATTATGTACAAACTTTGTTCAAAGACCTATTAGATTATCCTTTGTAGTAAAGTTAGCTGAAAGAATAGTTAAATGTATTGAAGAAGTTTATGGTTATGAAGAATTATGTATTGAAGATAAGGAGGAAGTATAAATGAAGACTACTGCATATGAGTTAGCATTAAAATTTGTAATAACAATGGGGGATATAGATACACTTTTAGATGAAAAAAGTAAAGCTTTGACTATCGAAGAAAAAGAACGTATAGATAAAGAAATAGATAGAAAAGAAGTAGAATTATTCGAGTTAAAAAATAAATTAAAATCTATGGAAGTTTAGTAGAAAAGAGTGAACATTTTCACTCTTTTTTCTATATTATAAATATAACGTTTTAAGGAGGGAATAACAGATGAGTAGATTGGATGATGTGATTAATAAACTAAACAAATCTGTAGGAGCAGAAATAATTCAAAGAGGTACTTCTAGATTAACTTATAGTAAGATACCATTTACCTCACCTAAATTAAATGCAATGACTTATGGGGGAATAGCTAGAGGTAAGATATTGGAGATATGTGGGGTGGAGAACGGAGGTAAAAGTACCTTAGCATTAGATTTATGTGGAAATTCTCAAAAGATATTCCAAGAAGAATTTGAAGAGAAATTAAGGGAGTATAAAGTTCAATACGAGGAACTTCTCAACGGAGGGAAAGCAAAGGAAAAACTAGCTGCAAAGCTATTAATTGAGATGGAAGAATTTGAAGATAACGGCCCTAAAGTAGTTGCTTATTTAGACCTAGAGAATACACTACAAACTGATTGGGCAGAAAAACTTGGAGTAGATATAGAAAATATACTATTAATCAGACCGGAAAATCAAACAGGGGAACAAATATTACAAATGGCTATAGATCTAGTAGATAGTGGGGGAGTAGGATTGATGGTAATAGACTCCTTACCTATGTTAGTACCTCAACAAATATATGATGAAACTCTAGAAAAGAAAAGTATGGGCGGGATAGCAAAGGTACTAGGAGATTTTTGTAATAGAGTAGTCCCTAAACTTACTACAAACGACTGTACTTTAATTGGTATAAATCAAGTAAGGGAAAATGTTAGTGGATACGGCCCAGCCCTTATAACTAGTGGAGGAAGGTCATGGAAACACAATTGTAGTATGAGGTTGATGGTTAAAAAGGGAGACTATCTAGATGAAAAGTGTAATGTAGTATCTAAGAGTTGCAAAAATCCTCATGGAAATATTATAGATGTAAGTATAGAGAAAACTAAGACTTGTAGACCTGATAGAAAAGTAGGTTTATGTACTCTAAATTACTACTATGGAATCAATAAGTTGTATGATTTAGTTCAATTAGCTATGGAATATGGATTTATAATTCAATCTGGGTCATGGTTTAGTGTAGTTAATCCAGCAACTGGAGAAGTATTAGCTGATGATGACGGAAATCCAATGAAATATCAAGGACTCCCAAAAGTACTAGCTAACTTGAAAGAAAACGAAGACTTAGTAAACGAACTAGATGAAATGTTAAAGGAAGAATATTTAAAAGAAGATTAAAAAACGGAGTGAACATTTCGTTTACTCCTTATATATTATAAGTATAAAGGAAATGGAGGATAAATAAATGAAAGAAATTAAATTAAAAGACCTATGTAGGTATTGGTTTAAACAAGGAGTAATTACAGCAAACTTGGAGTTAATTCACGACTGTATGGAAATTATAAATGATGAAGATGATGAGAGAAAAGCATTAAACTCTTTAGTGTTAATGTTTTTTGAATTAAACACTAAGTTAGGACAGCACTTAGAAGAAGAAAATCCCACTTTAGAAGAATTAGTAGATAGTAATGATGTTATATATGTGGAGGATGGCGAAGATGATACAACAACAAACAATTAATTTAACTGAATATTCACAATCAATGTATGACGCAGGATTCTTTACGGGTTTTATGAGTATTGCACAGCCAATTCAACAATTGCTAAGTGTGGGGTTGCAAGAAAACAAAGATTATATTGAATTATTAATAGCTATAGCAAATGTAATAGAAAAGAGTACTCCAAAGATGACCGCAAAAGAATGTACTGAAAATTTAAACAAGTATAATAATATAATTTTAAATCAAAGTGTTACAGTAAGTGTAACAAAAGGTGAGGAGGATAAATAATTATGAAAATGGTATTTTGTGGGGTAGATGAAAGTTTATTAGATAAAGAAATTGCATTTACAATGAATGATTCCGTTAGAAAATTCTTTCTAGAATGTCAATCTATAAGGTATGAGAAAGCTGGAATAGAGGAAGGTAAGTATTATGATGTAATTAAATACGATACTCCAAACGGTCTCTTCGATTGTTATATTGAATTAGAAGATAACACTATAGTAGATGTAAATAGTTGTTTCTTTGCAGAAGAGTCAGAAGATGAAATTAAAATAACAAAAGAAATATCTTTAAATGACTTAATTGCAATTCAAAGTAGCGGGAAATTTCTAGAGGTAATGAATGGTTTTATAGATATGATTAATGGAAATTCTTATGAATCTTATGAAGAAGCTTATAAGTCATTAGTAGATGATTTAATGGAATTATGTGAACAAGTGAAAGAAATGAGAGATGAGTTAATAGATTCTCTTGAGGTAGAATCATTGGATATACCTGTTGATATGATGATAGAGTTAGGAGAAGATTAAAAGAAATTCACCACTTGAAAAAAACTAGTCATCTTTTTGAAAGTGGTGAATATACATATAATATAAAAGAAAATAAGGAGGTTGTTGAATGTCAAAATTAGTAAAGGTACTGAATGAAAATGGAGAATTTAAAAAATTTGAAAATGTAGAAGTAGAAGCTAGTTGCAGCTATGTTTCACTAAAGGATCTAGAAAATAAAGCAATGGAAGATAGGGAAGATTTTAAAATATTTGTAAAAGCATTAAAACATGCATGTAAAATATATAGCGAGGGACTCGAAGATTCAATTGATGAAATAAACGATAGAATTTATTTAATTACTGTAATCTATCTAATTAATGATGAAGTTTTCAAGGAGTACTACATGGAAAAAGATTTACTTAAATACAATAGGGTAGAAAGAACATTAGATGCAGTACAAAAGAACTCGAATAAAGATATATTACGAATTGATAGTGATGGCAGCATAGTCTGCCTCCCAAGTTTATGGTATAGAGCAACTCATTAATATAAAGAAAATAAGGAGGAATAAAGTTTATGAGCAATGATAGAAATCTAGCAAATAAATATAGACCACAAGTATTTGATGACTTAGTAGGACAAGAAGAAGTAAAACTAATATTAAAGAAACAAATAGAAGAAGATAATTTAAGAAGTGCATATCTATTCTTTGGAAGCGCAGGATGCGGAAAAACTACTTCAGCAAGATGTATGGCAAGAAGTATAAATGGTAGTTTGGCAGGATTAGTAGAAATAGACGCAGCTAGTAATAGTGGAGTAGATAGTGTAAGAGAATTAACCGAGTTAAGTAAATTTAAACCTATTGGATATAATAAGAAGATTTATATAGTAGACGAATGTCATTCACTTAGTAGTCAAGGATGGCAGGCTTTTCTAAAGACAATAGAAGATGGAGTAAAAGATGTAATATTTATATTCTGTACTACTGAAAGACATAAAGTACCGGCAACAATAATATCTAGATGTCAAGTCTTTGATTTCAAGAGAATTAACTCATCCGATATTAAAAAGAGATTAAAATTTATTCAAGATTCTGAAAATAAAGAATTTGGAGAATATAAATATCAAGTTTGTGATGAATGCTTAGATTATATATCAAGAATGTCAAACGGTGGAATGAGATTAGCTATATCTATGTATGAGAAAGTAATTAATTATAACTATAATCCAACAATTAAAGAAGTAGCTAAAATTTTGGGGACAGCGAGTTATGATATAATGTATGATTTAATGGAATCCGTTTATGATAGAAAGCCTAAAAATTTAGTAGTAACAATAGAGGAATTGAATTTAGAAGGAGTAGATTTTAAATTAGTAATGAAAGATTTCGTAGATTTTAATTTAGAATTACTAAAATATAATTTAACTAAAGATACTAAATATACTACTATTCCCGAATACTATTTAAAGAGTAGAGATTCCCTATATGGAGTAGATTTCTTAATGGAGGTAAATGATGCGTTATTATCTTCAACAAATGAAATTAAAGGGGTGGACGACTCTAAGAATTACATGATAGGTAAATTACTTCAATTATGTTAGGAGAGGATATAGTGGAGGAAATAACTAATCTAATAAATTTAGTATATGATAATATAGCTACAGTAAGTATTGGAAATTTACTAAAGCTAAGACAGAAATTTTCTTTCAAGGAGGGGGAAGAGGGTCTCTCTCCGGAAGAATTTTGTGAGAAATTTATACAACTATGTATAGATAAAACTAAAGAGGAATCCGAGTGTTTTGCATTAGGTAGGCTCATAAATAGAACATTAAAATTTCAAAAACATCTTAAATTGAACGGAAGAAAAGATAGTATGATGGATGTCTATTTATTAGATTTAAGAAAAATAATGAGAGAAGAATTATATTAGGGGTAGGTATTATGAAAGGTAAAGAGAGAGATGATTTAATATTTGATAATAAAAATCTGATATATGTAATAGCTAAGAAATATACAAAAGTATCTATGGAGTGGGAGGACTTGGTTTCTTACGGAATGGTAGGACTAGTTCATGCAGCAAATAACTTCGATAAATCTAAGGGACTTTTTAAAGACTATGCTTCTATATGTATAGAAGGAACAATAAGGAGGGCTATAAGAGATTATAGCGGGTGGATAGGAACTTCTAAGGATAGATCAAAAGGAAATTGTATTAAACCTATAAACTTTACAACTATGAATAATCCCGAAGATAAACATGATAACAAGAGTAATGAGGAAAGATATAATTCATTTTTAGAAACCCACTCCGATAATTCATATGAGGATATAGAAGGTAATTTAATATTAGACTCAATGTTGTCAGTATTAAATGAAAGAGAGCAGTATGTAGCTAGAAGATTAATGATGGGCGATACTAAGAGTGCAATAAGTAGGGCACTCGGGGTAACCCCTCAATTAATAGTATGGATAAATCATAATATACAAAGAAAATTAATGGAGGGATTTAAAGATGAATGTTCTAGATATGCAAAAACATATTAAATCTAAAACATTTGATAAGTTTTATATATTTACGGGGGAGGATAACTCCCTTATGAATAATTATATAGATAAGATAAGTTCTTCTTATGGAGGAAAGATAATACGAGCAGATAAATTATTAGATGTGTGGGGAGATTTAACTCAAAGAAGTATGTTTAAAACATCTAGTAAAAATGTTTACGTTGTTAGAGATGATAAAGAGGTTACAAAAAATGAAAAACTCTGGAATAAGTTCGATAATATTATTAATGGTATCCTTATTCTTATACACACAGATTTACAAAAGAATACAAAGATATATAAGTCTTTGTCCGAACACGTTGTAGAGTTTAATCATATGACCGTAACCCAATTATCTCATTATATAGTTCAAAAATATGGAGACGATGGGGTGATTGATGTAGAGGTCGCAAGTTACTTAGCGGAACAATGTAAATGCGACCTCGGGAGAATTGATTCAGAATTAGATAAACTTAAAATTTTAAAGTTTGACCCAGATGTAAATATGTTTGAAGTAATAGATTCATTAGTTTATAATACTCCAGAATTTAACGTATTTGACTTCATAGACGGTTTAATTAAAAAAGACAAAGAGTTTGTCGTTGAAAACTTAAACCTCGTAGTCGACCCGTTAAGTGGGGTAAATCGAATGGGATTTCTAACAATAATTTATAATAAATTCTATGAAGCTGCAAAAGTAATGAGTTGTCCTTGGGATAAGGATGTGGAAAAGAGGACAGGAGTACCTTATTTCGCAGCTAAAAAAGTATGGCAAAATGTTAAGTATGAACCACCGTCATTATTAAAAGCTTTGAGGATAATACAGGATTGTGAAAGTGGGATTAAGCAAGGTAGATATATTGAATTACAAGCAGTATCTAGCTGTATATTAAGTATATTATCGTTAAATTAGGGGAGGGGTTGATTAAGTGCTAGATGTATTAGCTTTTATTTTAATTCTTATTATTGCATTCGTAGCTTATAACGGGATTAAATTTATAGGTAGGTTTGAGACAGGGAAGATTGTATTACTTATTTACTTAGGAGTAAGAATTACTGGAGACTTACTTGATTTACTACTAAAAGTTTTAAAGTAGAGTGAACAATTTAATATTAAATTCTATATTATAAATATAAAGAGATTAGGGAGGATATAAAAATATGGATAAATATAGTAAGGAGTTAGCTAAAATACTTGAGGAGTGTAAAGATTATAGAAAAGAGCAAAGATTATCTCAAATGTTTGTTGCTGATATAATGGATTGTCAACAACAAGAAGTTTCAAAATTAGAAAGTGGTGCTAATATTCCAACATTGAAGAAGTTCTTAAAATATATAGATGCAATAGGTTTAAAATTAGAATTGAAAGAAGTGTAGGAGGGAATAGAATATGGTAGTAAAGATTCAAGATTTAATAACTCAAGCAAAATTACAATTTGGAATAAACTTACTAAGTGTAATTTCCGAGAGACTTATGGAACTTGAAAGCATACATGATGCTAGACATTATATATCAAGTATGGGAATGGACTTATGTAATCAAGAAGAAGATTTTACTAGAAGTAAGAAATTAAATGATTATGATTTTACCGATATTGAATTAGATTTGCCAGACGAATTAATTACTATGACATTCGAAGAAATAGAACAGTATTATGAAGACTCTAAGAGTGATGATATAGTAAAAACTATATTAGAAAATGTAAGCAAGAATATGGAGGAATCTAACAATGTTGGAGATGGAGAAGAATAAAGAAAGATATTTAAAATTACTAAAAGGAGTACTAGATAAAGATATTTATGAAAGTATTGAAGAGTGGCTAGAGACTGGAGATTTCTTCTCCGCTCCAGCTAGTACAAAATATCACCTCCATAGTGAGGGAGGTCTTTGCCAACACTCATTGAATGTATATGATTGCTTGAGGGAGAAGTTAGAAGATTGGGGATTAGAGTATTCAGAAGAAACTATAAGAATAGTATCATTAATGCATGATTGGTGCAAGATAAATGTGTATGTTAAAAGTACAAGAAGAGTACCTCCCGAAAGAAGTGGTACAGGAAATTGGGAGACAGAAGATGTGTGGATAAAAGATGATGCATACCATCTAGGACATGCTAGTAAGAGTATATATTTAATACAGCAATTTATCCCGTTAAGTATGATAGAGATAGAAGCAATTCACAGTCATATGGGGTCAACGGATTTAAGTACAATGTTTAATTCATTTGATTTAAATTCAATATTTAGTGTAAATCCATTAGCCATATGTTTACATTTAGCTGATATGGAAGCAAGTTATTTGATGGAAGATGATTTAGAAAATAAAGTATAAGAAGTGAGGTAATTAAAATGAGGATAGAGAAAGGAAAAATAATTATAGAAGATGGAGATAAATTAGGGGAATTAAAATTAACTAAACAACAACAAGACCAACTAATAGAACAAAATCAAAAATGTGTAGGATATGTAATAAGAAAACACTTCAATTTCGATTGTGCAATGGATAAAGATGATTTGTTCGGGTATGGTTATATAGGATTATGTAAGGCGGCAAGAGATTTTAATGTAAACCTAGGAAATAAATTTTCTACCTACGCATGTTCAAGAATTTGGGGAGAAATAAAAATGGCTTTAAGAGATAAATCTGGAATAGTAGGAGATAGAGAAACTAGAATTAAAACATCTTCAAGACCTCCTTTCCCTTTCTCTTATTATGAAAGTAAATATGCTGAATCAACTCAAGAACGTTCTGATTGTTGTTCAGTTACAGTAGATGAAATATTATTTAATGATGAAGATAGTGTTAAAACATATGATGATATAGTTACCGATGTATGTATAAACGACCTTGTAAGTAGATTAGAAAAAGTAGACCAAGATATCTTTAAGTATTATTTTATAGATAATAGAACTCAAAAAGAAGTTGGAAAATTAGTAGGATTAACTCAAATGAGTGTATCAAGAAGATTAAAAGGAATTAAAGATGTATTCGATTATTTTAAACCTATATTAGTTTAAGGGGGAATATTAAATGGAAGGTCTTCAAATTGCTATGTTATTACTATTTATATTAAATGTATTACTTGTATATATAGTATTAAAGGTAAGTAATACAGTAGATACAAATGCAGATATTTTAAATGAGGTAATAAAAGGATTTGATGAAAGTCAGAAACAATTACAGAGAATATTAGACCACTACAACGGAACTGTAGATGTATTAAACTCTTGTATAACAGCTTTAGATAGTACAATAGACTTTTGTGAATCATTAGGATGTGAATTACAATATGAAGAACTTGATAGAGATAAACTTCAAGAAGAATTAGATAAGTTTAGAAGTAAAATAGGAGTTTTATATAGAGACAAAGAAGTTGAGGAGGATAAATAAATGAAAGAAATTGTTAGAGACTTATCAGATATAATGATGTATATAGATTTAAGTGCTAGAGTAGATTGTGTAGAAAAGTTACTAGATGTACTAAGTCCTATAATATTGAGTATACCCGAAGAAGAACTTGAAAAAGATTTTGTTAAACAACTATTTGCTACGGTATTAGCCATAGAAAGTGTATTAGAAGATAATGAAGAACAAGTAGCTGCATTTAATTTACCCGATGCTATAGATATAATTGAAGGGGTTGAGGATCAAGATTTAATTATATGTGATTACACAGATGAAGATGGAGGTATAAAAGAAGAGATTAAAGAACCTATAAAGGTAGACAAAGAAGATAATGTATTAAAAGTAGAGAAGTGGTTTAATGATAAAGAACAGTAGGCAAAGAGTAAGAGTAAAATCTTACTCTTTAAATATAGATTATAGTGTGGTATACTAAAACAAAAAGGGTGGATTTAATATGGCTGGTAATTGTGTTTACCATAAAGGTGAATGGGTAATTGTAAAGGAAGGTCAACATGATTTTGTAGTAGTTAACATTAAGAAAAAATATAATGTAGTCAATCATACTCATATCCCAAATTCATATAAGAGGGCGGTGAATCTAATAGATTTTGCTTATACAAAAACATTTCCAAAGTCAGCCAACATATTTATACTTACAAGTTTAATAAGGATAAGTAGAGATAGAAAATATATAATACAATTAGAAGAGAGAATAAGAGAATTGAAAGGAAGATAGGGGAAATATATCCCCTATTTTTTACGTTTATAATTGTATAATTATAGTATTTTGTGATAATATTATAATATAATAAAAATTAATTTATAATTAATATGGAGGATATAAAGATGGGAAGAAAAAGAAGTAATGAAAATTTGAAGTATCGCAAAGTGGAGGGAATGCTCTATAACATAAAAAAGAATAAGGTTAAAATTAAAAATTTAAAATTAGAGATGGAAAGAGTAGAGCATTCTTATAGAGGATGTGGAGGATTTGTATTTGAGGAGAGGACTGGTAATACTTATAAGATTACTTCTAGTGTAGAGAATGAAGTCATTATGAAAGAAGAAAGAGTTCAAAAATTAAATAATCAAATAAGAGGTTTAGAAATTCAAATAGAGAAGATAGAAAATGCTTTAAGTATATTAACTGAACAGGAGTTAAAGATAATAGAGTTGCAATATTTTAAACAAATGAGGAGTAAAGATGTGGCTCAACAACTATTGTATACAGCCCAATACTACTGTTCCTTAAAGAAACGTATATTAGATAAACTTATAGATTATATATTTATAGGAACAGATGTAGTTAATGGGGAGAAGCATGACGGCAATGTAGAAAAATAAAATCCTAGAAACGGAATTTCTTAGATAGTCCCCAATAAAAGTGAATAAAATCCTAGAAATGGAATTTCCTAGTACTCAATATAAAAATACTGAATCCTAAAAACAGAATTTTAATATAAATAAAAAAAATATCCTCGGAGTAAAATCCAAGGATATTTTTGTATATAGTAAGGTTTAGTAAGAAACTAAGGACTAGGTGGAGAGATAAACCTAGTCCGAAGGGTAATACCAAGTACCTCGATTATGAGAGGATTTAAACCAAGGTAAAGAGAAAAAATAAAACAAAAAAT